>VYLL01000006.1_pt1 | contig 129407 bp, 99 predicted proteins | sample 5114301 | NCBI WGS metagenome assembly VYLL01 (sample SAMN12291809, study PRJNA351875) | freshwater metagenome | isolation source: freshwater lake | place: USA: Michigan, MSU2 Lake | collected 2011-08-16 | reverse complement strand
CGTCGCGCCGCCGCTGGTCGCGCCGGTGAAGGACGTCGCGCCGCCGGGTGGCGACGGGCTGATCGACTGGGCTGCCCTGGTTGCACGTCCGCTGTGGCAGCACGAGCTTGTGCCTGACGATCCGCCGGAGGACGTGAGCGGGCCGCGCTGGTTATCGGGCTCGCCGCGCGTGCTGGAGTCGCTGCCGGCTGGCGCGCGTGATCTGCGTTTGGTGCCGCTGACGACGGAGGACCGCGTCATCGTGCAGCGTGATCACAGGCTGGTGGCGCTTGATGCGTCCACGCTGCGCGAGGTTTGGGCGCATGACGTCATGCCCTCAGGGGTCGAGCTGCGCTCGACGGTCGACGCCGAGGAGATCTCCACGCCCGCGGCCGCGGGCGGGCTGATTCTGTCAACGCTCGTGCGCGACACCGGGCGCAGCGAGAACGGCGAGCAGCAGATCGTCGCGGTGGACGCGCGAACCGGGCGGCAGCGCTGGAGCGTGAGCGCCGAGAACATCGACCCGACCATCGGGCCCGGCGCGCTGCGCGGGGCGATCCTGGTGGATGCCGACACCGCCGTGGTCGGAATTCGCAAACGCGTGCCGGAGCGCCGGCTCGCGGCTCTGTATCTCGCGGGCATTGATATCGCCTCGGGGCGTACGCGCTGGTCAACGTTGATTGGCGCGTCGGGGCTGCTGCCGTTCGCCGCGGGCTCGCCGATTGTCGACTCGGGCATCGTCGACGACGGCATCGTCTACCGCAGCGATCGGCTCGGCGTGGTGTGCGCGATCGAGGCCTCGACTGGGCGCGTGCAGTGGGTCCGTCGCCTGCCGGTTGAGATGACGCCCGCTCGTGGCATGGTGCGAGCCGCGGCGTGGCAGCAGCACGCGCCGATTCTCATCGATGGCTCGCTGTTCCTCATCACGCCGGACCGCGCGGAGATTCTGCGGCTCTCAAGAGCCACCGGGCGCGTCGAGGCCCGCAGCCCGAGCGACGCGTTCTTTGCCCCGTCGTACCTGCTCACCGACGGCGTGCGACTGCTCGCGGTCAGCGACTCGCGCGTGACCTCGGTGAACGCGTCGGACTTCGGCGATCAACGCCCGATCCGCACGAGCGGCATGTTCGAAGCGCCGGGGATCTGGGGGCGCGTGCGTGTGGATCAGGGGCGCATGCTGGTGCCGTTGGTGAGCGGGCTGGCGATCTTTGACCCTGCGGATTTGTCAGCGCCGCGCAGCGTGGTGCGATTGGATCGGCCCGGAAACCCGATGCTCGTGGGCGAGCAGTTGCTTGTTGCGGACGACTCGCGCGTGCTGGTGTACAGCGATTGGCAGCGGGCCGAGCGTGTACTCACCAAGAGCATCGAGGACAAGCCGACGGACCCGGCGCCGGCGATCGCGCTGCTTGAGCTCGCGGCGCGCACAGGACGATTGACGCGCGCGGTGCAAGCGGTGGATGCCGCCGCGGCGGCGATCAAGGCACAGAACGCGCTTCCCGGTGCAAACGCCGAGGCCGAGAGCACGCGACTTTGGGACGTCGCGGTCGCGCTGGTGGACTCAGAGTTGGCCAAGAGCGAGCGCGTGCTCAGGAGGCCGAAATCCGAGAGTGTGTCGGTGCCGGTCGAGGTCGAGCAGGTGCTCGAGCGGCTCGCGAAGTTGGCGAGCACGCCGAGCCAGCGCGTCACGCACGCGCTGCTGCGAGCGCAGTTGTTCTTCCAGTGGGACTATCCGGAGGAAGTGCTGGCTCGTGAGCGAGCACGCTTCGCTGAGACGATCTCGATTTGCCAGGGCATTCTGGCGGACGAGGACCTGGGCGCGGCCCAGTTTATCACGCCGCGATCCACCGCTCGCGCCGACTCTGAAGCAACGCGGCGGCTTGAACAGTGCATTCGCTCCGGCGGCCGGCCTGAATACGCGTCGTTCGAAGCACAAGCCGCCGCGGAGGTGCAGGCGCTTTTGGTGAGGCCGACGCCGGCGACGCCGGAAGAGTTCGAGAGTGTGGCGCGCCGCTATCCGGTCGCGCTCGAGGCGACACGCGCGTGGGCGCTGGCGGCCGCGGCGCACGAAAAAGCGGGGCAAGCTCGGGCCGCCGCACGCGCCGCGGAGACCGGGCTGCTGGCGGCGGACCGCATCGGCGACGCGCCGATGAGCGAGTCGCGCGAGCTGGCGGGGAGATTGGTCACGAACTTGCAACGGCGCGGGCTGGTCGTCGCCGCGGCTGAGGCGCTGACGCGCCATCGCACGCGCCACCCGGGCGAGCCGATCACGGTCGACGGGCGAGCGATCGATCCTGAAGCGCTCGGACGCGAGCTGTCGAGCTTGCTGGCGCTGGAGCGGCGCCCCGCCCGAGTCGGCCCGCCGGTGAACATCGGCGCGAGCGTGGTTTCGGGCTGGACGCTGATGGAGCCGCGGCGGCCGCTGGATTCCACCACGCCGACATCATTTTTCGTCATGCAGCATGGCGACGGTCGCCTCGCGCTCATGGCCCCCGCGACGCCACGCCCGGACGCGCCGGCAGGAGAGCAAGATCTCGCGACGCCGATCGGCGGGCTGGTCCCGCTGTGGATGAGCGCCGACCGCTTTGATCGTGCCACGCTCGTGCGACAGTCACGCTCCAGCGCGCTGTTCGTGTGGCCCGGTGAGGACGTGACGTCAGGCCCGCTGCTCATGCGGGTTGATGCGAGCGACGCCACCGCGCAGCTCACCTGGAAGACCGGCCCGCTGGCGTCGTACTTCCCGCCCAACACGCCGACTCCCCGCGGCATGACTCAGCCGTTTCGCACGCCGATCGACGGCTTCCGCGCGATGAACGAGGTCGTCGTCGCCGGTGACGAGCGAACGCTCGTGATGCTTGAGCGTTCCGGGCGGGCCGTCGCTGTTGATGCGGAATCGGGCGAGCGGTTGTGGGCGTCGCCGTTGCCGATCACGCGCGTGGTTGACGCGGCACTGATCTCCGGGACGTTGGTCATCGCGGGCGAGCCGGTGGCCGCCGCGGGCCAGCCGATTGTGCCCGGCGGCGGTGCGATCATCGCGATCATTGATGCGCGAACCGGCGAGCAGATGCGACAGATCGAGAGCACCACCGGCGCCGTGCGCTGGGTCCGCCTGACCACGCGTGGCGATCTGCTGATCGGCACCGACAACGCCGTGATATCCATCGATACTGAGTCTGGTCGCGTGGAGTGGAAGCTTGAGGCCCACCCCGCGGCGCGAACGATCGACCACTGGGTCGCGGGCGAATCGCTGGTCGTGCTCACGTCGGAGCGCCAGCTCTGGACGATCTTGATCGCGACGGGCCAGCCGAGCGAGCAGTCGCTGGAGACGCGAGGTCGCGTCGAGGCGACGTCGCGCGTGTTTGTTTCGCCGACGGATTCCGGCTTCGCGCTGCGGACGACGCAGGGCCTGGCGCTCTATGACGCGCGGGGCAAGCTCAAGGGGCTCGACGCGCTGGATCCGGCCGACGGCGTGCTGCCGCCCTTGCCGGTGATGGGGGGCTTTGCGACGGTGTCGTACGCCGCGGTTTCCACGCGGGACAATCCGTACTCGGTGTTCAATGTCATGCTGTTCGATGATCAGAGCGCGATGCTGACCTCAACGACGCCGGTGCGCCTGGGCACGTATCCGAGCGTGATCGGCGCGATCGACGGCGTGATCGCCGTGAGCGCGGGGCAGAACACGATCGTTTACTCCGCGCCGGCGACTACGCGATAAACAGCTCGGCGTGCCACCCACCTAGCTTGCCGATCGGTGCCGCCTGCGTATCCGCACCCGAATCATCGTGATGGAGGCACGGTCGCCACCACACGGCCGCTCACCGGGTCAAAGCTCAGCAGGCCGTCCTTGAGGCGCTGCTGCTTCTCGCGATACAGCAGCGAGATCATGTACTCGTAGCTGGCCATGAGGCACGCCAGGTGCCAGCCCGGCGAACCATCAAGGAACCCGAGCCGGAAGATGTACATGTACACGAAGCGCACCAGCGGCTTCAGCGGGACGCGCGGCCAGTAGTCACGCCGCAGATACAGCCGATAGCGCGGCAGGTCGCGGAACAGCCGGTGCGCCCGCGCCGCCTGATCACGCCCGACGCGCATCTTGATCCACTCGTCGCTCTCCATGTCGGCGTACTTGATGTGCTTGGCGAGGTACTCGCTGATCGTCTCGCGCCGGATGTGCAGCATCAGGTGGCTGAGGTAGTCCGTGCGACCGTCGCAGACCATGTGCTCGTGGACGGTGCGGTCCTCATAGCGGCACTTGCCACGCTTGAAGAACCGCAGGTTCCATGACGGCAGCATCCCGCCGTGACGGATCGCCCGCCCCATCATGATGACCACGCGGTTGACGAAGTAGCCCTCCGCGGCGTCCGGACGGGCCGCGACCTCGCGCAGCTCGTTGGCAAGCTCGGGCGTGATGCGTTCGTCGGCGTCGATGATGAAGATCCAGTCGCCCGTCATGGGCAGGTTGTCCAGGCCCCAGTTCTTCTGCTTGGAGTAGTTCTCAAACGCGTGTTCGACGACGGTCGCGCCGGCGTCACGGGCGATCTGCTGCGTGCCGTCGGTGGAGAACGAGTCGAGGACGAAGACGTTGCCCACGAGGCGCGCGTTGAGCACGGTCTCGCGGATGTGCGCCGACTCGTTGAAGGTCGGGATCATGATGTCGATCTTGGGGCCGCCAGCAGGGCGCGGGGCCGCGACGGACGCCTCGCTAGGCACGCCGCCGAGCATCGCGGCGACGGCGCGCTCGGTGCGCTCGCGCCAGGAGAACCTGCGCTCGCGGATCTTGATCTCGATCCAGTACTCGTACATCGAGATCATGAGGGCGTAGTGGAAGCCCGCAACCCCGTCGAGGAACGCGGAGCGGAAGAAGTACATGTAGCAGAATCGCGCAAAGAAGCGCAGCCGCAGGTAGAACGAAAGGTCCTTCATGGCGCGCCGCGCGACGCCGGGCTGGCGCGAGAGGAGCTGGCGGCAGCGAGTGTTGAACGCGCCGCTCTCGATGACGCGCACCGCTTCCTTGCTCTCCATGTCCGAGTAGGAGTTGTGCTTGGCGAACCAGGGCACAAGGCCCTTGTTGAACGAGTAGTGGATGAAGTGCTCTTTGAGATCGCCCAGCGTGCCCTTCATGACCGGGTGCGCGTTCACCTCGCGGTCCTCGTAGCGGATCTTGTCGGGCATGAACAGGCGGATGATCCAGACGGGGTAGAGACCGCCGCGACGGATCCAATGGCCCAGGAAGATGTTCTTGTAGCGCAGGCGGAAGGCCACGTGCGGCTGCGCCACGTCGTTGGCGACGCGCAGGACTTCCTCGTGCAGCTCCGGCGTCACGCGTTCATCGGCGTCGGAGTAGTACACCCACGGGTGCTTGAACGGGATGTGCTCAAGGGCCCAGTTGGAGTGCTTGCTCCAGGTGTCAAACTTCCGCTGCACGACGCGGACGTTGGGAAACTTCTTGCTCAGCTCGCAGGTGCGATCAGTGCTGAACGAGTCCAGCACGACGATGTCGTCAGAGAAGTTCAGCGTGCTCAGGCACGCCTCGATGTTCACTTCCTCGTTCTTGGTCAACACCAGCACGCTGACCGGGCGCCGGCCGGGCGCATGAGACGCGGGGTCGTACTCGCTCAGCGGCTGCATCTCCATCCACGGATCGCTCGGGGTGCCGCAGGGGACGCGGACGCCCGGTGCGCCCGCGGCGGCGGTTGGCATTGTGGGCGGCTGGTGTGCGTGACTCATGATTTCAGCGTCCGCTCGAGGCCGACGGCGAGGTCGACGATCGGTGAATAACCCAGCAACTCCTTGGCTCGTGAGATGTCCGCGACCGAGTGGCGGATGTCGCCCGGACGCTCGGGGCCGGGCGTTGGTTCGGAATCAACTTTCAGAATCCTTCCAAGCTGCGTCAGGACATCGCGTAGCGTGACCCGTGCGCCGGTGCCGATGTTCACAACTTCGCCGCCCAGGGGCTTGGGGCTGCTGGCCGCCAGGAGATTCGCCAGCACGACGTTGTCGATGTACGTGAAGTCGCGCGTCTGGTAGCCATCGCCGAAGATCGTGGGCTTCTTCCCGTCGCGCAGCACCTGGATGAACTTGCTGATCACGGCGGCGTACGGGCTCAGCGGGTTTTGGCGCGGGCCGAAGATGTTGAAGTAGCGCAGGCTGACTGTGCTGAGGCCGTAGCAGCGCGCGTAGGTCTGCATGAGCAGCTCGCCGGAGACCTTGCTCATGCCGTAGGGCGACCACGCGTCGGGGAGATGAGCTTCGTTTGAGGGCAGCGTCGGGTTGTTGCCGTAGGCCGCGGCGCTCGCGGCGAACATCACGCGTTTGGCGCCACCAAGTCGCGCCGCGTTGAGCACGCGCTCGGTGCCTTCGACATTCACGCGCATGCACTGCTGCGGGTTCTCAACGCTCTCGGGCACCGAGACCATCGCGGCCTGATGAAACACGTACGTCACGCCGCTGGCCGCCTCGCGGAGTTTCGCGTCGTCCAGGATGCTTGCCTGAATGAGTTCCGCCCCTGCGGGAAGATTCGTTGCGAAACCGCCGGAGAGATCGTCCAGCACGCGGACCTTGGCGCCCACTCCGCTGAGCGCATGAGCCAGGTGAGAGCCGATGAACCCAGCGCCGCCGGTGATCAGGCACGTCGAGCCTTGCAAGGCCGCGTGGGCGTTTGGCGGGAGCGATGAAGAGACGGTCGGTGGGGTCATGGGAGTGAGAATGAAGAGCGGCGATGTGCGATGCAGCGCGACGGGCGCGCGGCGGACCACGAGGTTATCCCGCCGCGTGTCGGGCCGATCGAGCCCGCGTCGAGCGACTCCGCATGACCGCCAAGAGGATCGGCGGTTTCGTTGTTCATCGTGAGCAAACGGACCCCGATCATCCGCCAATCACGCGTCGGCGCGCATGGCCGCGGGCTCGGCGAGCAGCGGGTTTCCGTCGAGCGTCGGCTGCATGGTTTGGTCCGATTCGTGATCGTGATCCTGACACGAGCACACCGGGATTCCTGGGAAGGCCAGCAGCAGGAGCGAGTGGGCCACGACCAGCAGCGTACCGCCCTCGTGCCCCACCACGCCCATCCACAACGGAACCTTGACGTGCATGATCGATGCGACGATCACCGCCGCCGCCATCAGCGCCATCGCGCTGAGTGCGAAAACCAAATTGATCGTGATCGTCCGGCGGGCCCGACGCGCCAGGTGCAAAGCCCACGGCACGGTCGACAGATCGTCCGACAACAACACGATGTCCGCCGATTCCAACGCCGCGTCGGAGCCGATGCTGCCGATGGCGATCGAGACGTCGGCCGCGGCGAGCGCGGGTGCGTCGTTCACGCCGTCGCCGATGACGCCGACGAACGCGCGCTTCTTTGATGGTGTGATGGGCGCGCCGCCGGATGTCGGCTCGCCCTTGAGGCGTTGAACGTGCGAGACTTTGTCACCGGGCAGAAGCTCGGCGTGGATTTCGTCGAGGCCCAGCGACGCCGCGACGCGCTCGGCGGTGCTGCGATTGTCGCCGGTGAGCATGACCACCGGGCGGACGCCCTGCTCATGCAGGCGGCGGACGAGACACTCAGCGCCCGGGCGTGTCGAGTCGGCCAGAATGAACACCGCCGCTTGCTCATCAAAGGCGCACACCACGCCGATGTGGCCCAGCGACTGCACGGCATCGAGCGTCTGACGCACCCGCGCCTGCAGGCACACGGGGATGAGTTCGAGCGTGTGCTTCAGCGAGCCGAGGCGGGCGGGCAGGCCGTTGATCGTCGCGGACACGCCGCGGCCGACAACGTTCTGCACGTTCTCGCACAGCGCAGGCGAAACCGAGTGCTCGCGGGCACAGGCAACGATCGCCTCCGCGATCGGGTGTGTGGACTGCTGCTCCAACCCGCTGGCGACCGCGAGCAGCCGGTCGCGATCTGACCAGCCCACGGGCAAGACGCGGAGCACGCGGGGCTTGCCGATGGTGAGCGTGCCGGTCTTGTCAAAGGCGACGCGCGAGAGGCGCGCCAGGCGAGCGATCGCCGATCCGCCCTTGAACAGCACGCCCCCGCGGGCCGCGCGGCTGATCGCGGCGAGCGTCGCGGTGGGCGTCGCGATGATCAGCGCGCAGGGCGAGGCGACAATCAGGAGCGTGATGGCGATGTACGCGGCATCGGCCGCAGAGCGACCGGCGAGCAGCCAGAAGACGAGAAACGCGACGATCGTCCCCGCGAACACGCTGATCGCGTACGGCTGGCTGAGACGGTCGATCGTCTGCTGGATGGGCTCGCGTTGCTGCTGTGCGCTCGTGACGAGATCAAGAATCTTCTGAAGCGATGACTGCTTGGCTGCCCGCAGCACCGTCGCCTCGATCGGGTTGCCGACGTTGATCGTGCCGGCGAAGAGTTCGTCGCCGGCATGCACATCGCGCGGCATCGATTCGCCGGTGAGATTCGCCTGATTGATCGACGACTCGCCCATCACCACGCGCGAGTCCACGGGCACGATCTCGCCCGGCAGGATGCGCACGCGATCGCCCGGCTCCAGCAACTCGGGCTCGACCTTTTCCCATGCGTCAGCGTCGTCGCCCGATACGCCGGCCCGCAGTCGCAGGGCCGAAGTGGGCATGAGCTTGTGCAGCGCTTCGACGGCGCGGGTCGTGCGCTGCAGCGCCAGTTCCTCAAGCGCGCCCGAGAGCACGAAGAGGAACAGCAGCAGCGCGCCCTCGGACGCGGCACCGATGAACGCGGCGAGGATCGCGCCGACAAACATCAGCACGTCGATGTCAAAGAGACCTTGGCGAAGCGCGTGGATCGCGGCTCGCCCGCCGTGGAACAGGCCGATGCCCAGAGCCGCGAAGGTGCAGACTTTCGACGCGATGACCAGCGCCGATCCCGGCTCGCCCACATGCCCGAGCGTGAAGCCCGCGATGAGCAGCGCACCCGCGACGCCCGCGCTGACAAGCTCCCCCATCGGTGTGAGGAGGAACGGCTCGTGCTTCGCGTCAGTCTGCGGCATGTTTTCTCATTGTATGAGTCCGGGCCGGCGACCGACGTTTCGCGCTGCGATTGCGCCCGCGGCGTGTTTCTCGCTCAGCCGGCGCGAGATCTATGCTCAGGGTGTGAAACCAGTCCGCGAAGACGCCGCGCTGATTCGACGCTTGCAGACGCTCCGCAATGTGCCGAGCAAGGAGTTGTCGGTACGCGCCGAGTTTGGCGCCCTGACCAAGACGATCAAGCGACAGGCCCGCAACGTCGGTGGGCTGGGCGGCGCACTGTGCGAGATGTTGCCCCCCGAGCTGGCCCCGCATCTGGAGGTCGTCAGCATGGCCCGCGGGGTGCTGACGGTTCGCGCCGCGGACGCCTCCGTGAAGTTCCAGGTGGACCGCTGGCTCCGCTCCGGCGGCGAGCAGGAACTCATGCGCCGCGCCGGGGTCGCGCTCGTGCGCGTCCGGCTGGTGATGTGAGCTTTGGCCAAGCCGACGAAAAGTCGGATACGCTGAGCGCATGAGTCCGTCCGACCCAGCACAAAGCAAGCCCGCGTCGCCCGAGTCGCTCTCGCCGCAGGATGTCGCGAAGGTGGCCCGCTTGGCCCAGTTGAACCCGTCGCCAGAGCGGGCCGTCGCGTACGCCCACCAGCTCTCGGCGGTGCTGGCGTACGTGCAGAAGCTGCAGTCGATGGACCTGACGAATGTCGAGCCCATGACCTCGCCGCTGGACATGGACAGCCGCCTTGATGATGACGTGCCCGGGCCGACGCTGGATCGCGAGGCGTTCCTGAGCGCGGCTCCGGATCGCTGGAACGAGTTTGTTCGTGTGCCGCGGGTGATCGAGTGATGACTTTGTCGCGCCGGCGGGCGCAAGGACCATCGGCGTGAGCGAACTCTTGAATCACAGCGCGATTGAGATGGCCAAAGGCGTGCGTGACCGCTCGCTCAGCGCGGTTGCTCTGGCCCGCGCCGCGCTTGACCGCGCGTCCACCGTCGGGCGCGAGCTCAACGCGGTGACGCAGGTGCTCGATCAAACCGCGCTCCGCGCCGCGGAGTCGATTGATTTCGCCGTCGCGCAAGGTGAAGACCCCGGCCCGCTCGCTGGCGTGCCGGTGGTGATCAAGGACAACATCTGCACGATCGAGGGCTACACCACGTGCGCCAGCCGTTTCCTTGAGAAGTACCAATCGCCCTTTGACGCGACGTGCGTGCGGCGCTTGCGTGCTGCCGGCGCAGTGATCATCGCCAAGTCGAATCTCGATGAGTTTGCCATGGGCGGCTCGGGGGAGAACTCCGCGTTCGGCGCGACGAAAAACCCGTGGGATCGCACGCGCGTGCCGGGCGGCAGCAGCAGCGGCAGCGCCGCGTGCGTCGCCGCGGGCATTGCGCCGGTGGCGCTGGGCAGCGATACTGGCGGCAGCATCCGCCAGCCAGCGGGGTTCTGCGGCATCACCGGGCTGAAACCCACGTACGGGCGCGTCAGCCGCTTGGGGCTTGTCGCGTTCGCCAGCAGCCTCGATCAGGTCGGCCCGCTCACACGCAACAGCGCCGACGCGGCCCGCGTGCTTTCGGTCATCAGCGGCGAGGACCCGCATGACTCCACCTGCGCCCGCGTGCCCACTGAGGACTTCGTTCGCGCCATGGGCCGGGCGGAGCACGACGGCATGCGCGCGATCCTCGGCGTCGCGCGGCAGGGCCGCGGGCCGGGCAATCACCCGAGCGTCAACGAGGCCATTGATCGAACGGTCGCGCTGTACCGCGACGCGGGCTACGAGATCGCGGAGGTGGATCTGCACGCCGGCGACGAGGCCATCGCGGCGTACTACATCATCGCCGCGGCCGAGGCCAGCAGCAATCTCGCGCGCTTTGACGGCGTGCGCTACGGGCGTCGCGCGGCGCTCTCGCCCGGCGAGGGGCTGGCGGAGCTCTACACCCGCTCGCGCACCGAGGGCTTCGGCCCCGAGGTGCAGCGTCGCATCATGCTGGGCACGCACGTGCTCAGCAGCGGCTACTACGACGCGTACTACAACACCGCGTTGAAGGCCCGACGCGTGATCAAGCGCGCGTTTGATCGCATTTTCGCCCACGGCTGCCGCGCGGTGCTCCTGCCCAGCTCGCCCGGCCCGGCCTTCAAGCTCGGCGAGAAGAGCAACGACCCGCTGGCGATGTACCTTGAAGACATCTACACCGTCGGCGTGAACCTCGCGGGCCTGCCGGCCATCACGCTCCCGGCGGGGATGGCCCAGGTGGACGGGCGGGCGCTGCCGGTGGGCGTGCAGCTCATCGGCCCGGCGCTGGGCGAGACAGCTCTGTTGCATCTGGCGCAGATCTTCGAATCGCGCTCAGACTGGCACACGCGCCGCCCGCCGGCGTGAGCCCGCTCCCCGCATCGCGGGGTCCGACTACGATCGATCTGCCGGCCGTCGCTATGTGTTAAAGCGGCGGCGGGCAACGGGCCCACGAGGTGGCGTCCGAATGCGTAGCGACGAAACCCCGTGAGCGAACTTCCAGCCCAGAGCGACACGACGCCCCCGAGTACCGCTCGTGTCATCCGTCAACTGGGCCCCGCCGGGGTGCTCGCGGTCGGTGCGTGCGTCCTCCCGGTCACGGGCTCGTTCGTGCTCTTTTGGAATATGAATGACCTGGGCGTGTGGTTTCGCGACCACGGCCTCACCGGCTGGGCGCTGTACGCATTGGCGTTCGCGCTCGCCGCAGGCTTTGCGATGCTCCCGAGTTACGCCTCGAGCGTCCTGGGCGGCTGGGCGTTCGGCTTTACGTGGGGCTTTCCCGGCGCGTTGATCGGCTTCACCGGTGGCGCGTTGATTGGCTACGGCGTCTCGACGCTCGCGACGCAGGGGCGTGTCGAAGCGCTGGTCGAGTCCAACCCGCGATGGAAGGCGGTGCGCGACGCGCTGGTCGGCAGCGGCTTCTGGCGCACGTTCGCGATCATCGCGCTAGTGCGCATCCCGCCGAACTCGCCGTTTGCTTTGGGCAATCTCGCGATGGCCTCCGTGCGCGTCCGGCTTCTGCCGTACACGCTCGGAACGATCGTGGGCATGGCCCCGCGCACGGCAGCCGTGGTCTGGGCGGCGTCGCTGATCCGGCGCGGCACGCAAGACACCGCAGCGGATGTCGCGCAGAAAGTCGAGGCGGACCTGACGCAGTGGTGGGTGATCGCCATCGGCATCGCCCTGCTGCTGATCGTCCTCTTCATCATCAGTGAGATCGCCAAGCGGGCCCTCGCCCGCGTGACCGAGTCCGCAGTCGCGTCCGGTAACAGCGTGACGAGCGAACGCCCTCCTGTCTCCGCGTCGAGCGTGCGAGAAGAAGATCGCCCCTCAGGACCGAATTGATGGCCCGCGCGCCATGCTCGCGTACGCTTGCCGACTATTCCATGCCTCCGCGGCGTTCACAGTGCGCCGGAGCGAGGCATGTCGGCGGAGTTGCACCGGATGCGGATCGTTCATGTCATTGCCACGCTCGACCCTGAGGGCGGCGGCCCGCTCGCAGCGGTGCTGAGCCTCGCCGCGGCTCAGGCCGCGATGGGCGATGATGTTTCCGTCTTCGGCTACCTCGGTCGTGGCCACTCAGCCCTTGATCCCAGCGTCATCGCCATGGCCCGCGGCGTGCCCATCGTCGCGCTGCCCGGCCATCCGCCCGCCTCCGGCATGGCCACCGGCGACGACGCCAAGCGCCTCATCGCGCAGCTTGACGAGATCTCCGCCTCGCCGTCGTTCGGCTATCTCCATCTCCACGGCATCTGGCACGGCATCGTCCCCTTTGCCGCCAGCGCCGCTCGCGCCCGCGGCATCTCGTACGTCCTGGCACCCCACGGCATGCTCTCGCCCTGGGCACTTTCCATCAAGCCCGGCAAGAAGAAGCTCGCCCTGATGCTCGGTCGTCGCAAGATGATCACCAGCGCCGCGTGGCTTCACGCGCTGAGCCAGGCCGAGGTGCAGGGCATCCGCGACGGTAACTTCGCCGCGACGACGCACCTTGTTCCCAACGGCGTGTTTTTGGATGAAATCGATCAGCACAGCGTCGCCGGGCGCGGGCGCGTTACGCTGAAGGGTGCAGTGGGGGAGGATGATCCATACATCCTCTTGCTGGCGCGCCTGCATCCGGGCAAGGGTGCTGACCTGTTGATCGACGCATTCGCAACGCTCGCGCCGCGCCATCCGACGCTCAAGCTCGTCCTGGCTGGGCCCGACGCCGGCGCGATGGCGGACCTCAAGGCGCAGGCCCAGCGGCTGTCGCTGAGTGATCGCGTGGTCTTCCCCGGCGCGATCTACGGCGACGCGAAATACGGCGTGCTCAAGGACGCGACGTGCTTCTGCCTGCCCAGCGAGCACGAGGGTTTTAGCATGGCCATCGGCGAGGCGCTGGCGGTGGGCACGCCGGTGGTCATCAGCGAGGGTTGCAACTTCCCGGAAGTCGGGCGCGAGCGTGCCGGCGCGATCGTCAAGCGCGACGCGAAGGCGATCGCGGGCGCGATCGAGTGTGTGCTCAGCAATCGCGCCGCGGCTCTCGAAGCCGCGGCACGCGGGCGCCGGCTGATGGAGTCACGCTACAACTGGCCGGCGATCGCCAAGCGCGTGCGCGACTTCAACGCGTTGACACTCGGTGTGTTCGCCACCGCCAAGCCCCGCAGCACCAGCGTCGATGCGCGACCCGTGGTCGCGATCATCTCCAACTCGCAGACGCCTTATCGCGTCGCGATCCACCGGCGCTTCGTGAACGAGATCCCACAGGTGCGCTTCGTTTCGGTCTACACGCACGACAAGGCCGACCAGCCATGGGAGAGCGCGCTGGCGGAAGAGACCAACCCGGTCTCGTTCGGCGACGGCCAGGCGGTCGATCACGGCGCGACGCCTGCCTCCGTGCTCGGTGACTTCGCACGCTCGTCGCGCATCATCGCGTGGATGCAGCGCAACGAGGTCGCTGCGACCGTGATCGCCGGCTACAACGACATCGGTCGTATCCGCCTCTTTCACTGGTGCAAGCAGCACGAAATCCCCGCGTTTCTCATCGCCGACTCCAACATCTACGGCGACATGGCGCGCGGCTTCAAACGCGTCCTCAAGCAGGCCGTGGTCAAGAAGATCATCTCGCTCAGCAGCGCCATCATGCCCTTCGGCAGCGCTGGCAGCCGCTTTTATTACAGCTACGGCGCCCAGCCATCAAAGATCATCCTCTGCCCGTTTGAACCCGACTACGCGCTCATCGAATCCGTCACGCCTGAAGAGATCGCCGCGGCGGAGACCAAGTTCAAGCTCGCGCCGGGGCGGCAGCGCATGGTGTTCTGCGGGCGCTTTCAGAACGTCAAGCGCCCTGACCTCGCCATCAAGGCGTTCGTCCAGGTCGCTGCGGATTTGCCAAACGCCGACCTGCTCATGATCGGCGACGGCCCCCGTCGCAAGCAGTGTGAGGCCATGGTGCCAGCGCACCTGGCCGAGCGCGTGAAGTTCCTTGGTTTCATCGGCAATCAACGCGAGCTCTCGGCGGTCTATCGCGGGGCCGACGCGCTGGTCATGTGCAGCTCGTATGAGCCGTGGGCGCTGGTGGTGAACGAAGCGGTGTGCGCCGGGCTGGCGATGATCAGCAGCAACGTCGTCGGAGCGTCGTGCGAGTTGGTGTGGGACGGGCAGAACGGGCGGATGTTCCCGTCCGGCGATGTTGATGCCCTCGCGTCGGCCATGCGCGAGGTGTTCCAGCCGGAGAACCTCGAGCGGATGAAGGCGGCGTCGCATCGGGTGCTCGCGTCGTGGCGGGCCCGGGCCGATCCCGTCGTCGGGATGCGCACGGCCTTGGCTCGGGCGGGCGTGCTGCTGCCCGACCAGATTCCAGAAATCACTCGAGTGCCCACTACGGATGACTCCGGCCTGAAGTCTCATCGCGCACAAAGCGGTGCCGTTAGCCCCGCGTGAACAACAAGAATCGGCATGTGTTTGGGCTCGACGGCACGATCGCCGCCGCTGGCCAAAGATCGCTCATTCCCCGGGCGGGTGCTTTGTGTCGAAGTTCGCGGGGGTGGTGGGTCCGGCTTTTTCCGCACAATCTGTTTTCATCGTCAAACGGCCCGGGCGGCCGCGGGCCGATGAACGTATCGGAGAACGCCCTGACGGGGCGGCCACCCTGTCGATCAATCGCCCATCGCAAGACCGCGTAACGACGAAAGACGCTCCCGACCATGATTCCGCTGTTCGCCGCCGCTGTCGCTTGGATTCTCACCATCTTTCTGCTGGGGTTGTTGGCGTACAAGATCCTGCGCCGCCAGTGGGACCTCTTGAGCTTCAACACGCTCTTGCTCGTCGGCTTTATCCAGTTCTTCAGCCTCCCCGTGCTGCTCTTCTCGCTCACGGACGTGTCGCAGTTGATCACGTACTTCAACCCGGCCGAATCCGACTGGAACATGCTCGCGCTCATGATGCTGCTCTACGTAGGCGTCACGCTCGCGGCATACCGCTTCGGCCGTCGCTTTGAGTACGGGCAGAAATGGCTGCCCAAGGCCGACCTGCCCGTGACCTACGGCGGCATCATCATCGTTCTGGGCGTCACGCTCGTCGGCATCGCGATCACCATCCCCGCGGGCTTCACGTCGTATCTGTCCTTCGCCGCGATCATGTTCCGGCCCGCGTTCATCGCGTTTGCCGCGGGGATCGCGACGGTGCTGGTTATCAAGCAGCCGCGCAACCCGGGCTTCTGGGCGGTGTTCCTCTTCATCCTCGTCGCGGGCCTGCTCGTCTCGATGTCCTTCAACTACGGGCGGCGCGACCCGCTGGGCGTCTTCCTGGCCATCACCTGGGTCGCGTACTGGATGTGGGTGCGCTACCGACCCATGATCCAGCAGGTCACCATCAGCGCCGTCGGCGCCAGCATCATCCTCGTCTTCCTCTTGGGCTTCAGCGCCGTCCGTGGCGACTCTCGCGCCGAAGACTCCGACGTCGGCACGCGCGTCAAGCAGTTCGCCCTGCTCTTCAGCGGCCAACGCCAAACGTTCGACATCCAGAACTTCCTGCTCGTGTTCTACCAGGACTCCGCGCTGAACTCGGCGTACGCCATCTCCGCTTACCCGCAGAGTTACCCGATCGTCCCGTTCCACGGCGCCGTCTACTTCCTCGTCAACCCGATCCCGCGTGTCTTCTGGGAGAACAAGCCCGTCGGCATGGGCAGCGCGTTCCAAGCTCAGCTCAAGACCGGCGGCAACCTCGGCGTCGGCATCATCGGTCACGGCTGGGTTGAAGGGCTCGCGCTCGGCGTCGCGGGATACGCCGCGTTCTTCGGCCTCATGTCCGGCCTGTTTGACGGGCACTTGCGACGACATGCGAACAACCCGTATCTCGTTGCCGCGACGGGCACCGGCCTCGGACACATGCTCGCGATTCCCCGAGGCGAAACCTCGCTGATGTGCGTGCTCTGGGCGTACGGCTTCATGGCGGTCATCGCCGCGCTCTTCATCACCAAGATTCTCTTCAGCGACATCATGCGGGCGCTGGTTCCGTTTGGCTTCGGCTCCGATGATCCGGCCAACGCTGAGGGCGTCGCCGCGATCAACGCGAGGGCCACCGACGGCTCGGGCACGAGCCATGTGCATGACGAGTTCGAAGAGCAGCTCGACTACGGCGACGAAGAGTTCCACACCTATCGCGATCAGCACGATCGCCCCGCCGGGAACGCGCCGGCCTGAACCCGGCACGCGTCCCACATCCTCGGCCCGACTCGCGTCTTCTTCACCGCGTCACGCGTCACGCACCGAGCAGGTCACGCCGCGATGCCCCTTCGTGTTCCCATCTCTGAGCTCTCCCAAACGTCGCCCGCCGCGGACCAGACGCCGTCGCGCCGCCCGCGCACCGGCTGGGCGATCTGGCTGATCCGCGCCGCGGGCTGGTGCGCGATCGTCGCGTTGACGATCGGGCTGCTGGCCTTCTGGTACGGCCGCACGGTCTCCGACCGGCTCCACGTCTTGCAGTTCATCGGCTGGCTGCCCAGTTGGATGGTGCTCAGCGGCTTGGCGACGCTGCTCCCGCTGACGCTGCTTGCGCGCGTGAAGCCGAAGAACGCGCCGCGGCGGCAGCGCGCTCGTTTCGTCACGCAAGCGCTTGGCATCGTGTTCCTGCTGTCGTGCCTCTTCGTCGCGTTTGTCGAGATGCACTGGCACCGCGCGATCGCGCCCGTCGCGAGCACGCGCCCCAACGCGATCCGCGTTGTGCATTGGAATCAGGAAGCGCTCAGCATCACCAAGACCATCGTGCCCATGCGCGACGAGATCGGCTTCGCGCCCGATGTCCTGCTGGTCAGCTCGCACCAACCCGCACAACTGTTCGAGCAATCGCTGAACACCCTCGCGCGCCCGTACAACGTGCAGCGCCACGCTGGCTTCGTCATCGCCTCGTCGTTCCCGATTCTTCAGTCCCGCGCGTTCCAGATCTCGCTCGCCGATGGCAGCCGCGAAGGCTCGCGCGAGCACAAGGTTCGCAAGTGGATGGAGGACCGCTGGAACGAGTGGGCCCAGGTTCTGGGCTTGGCGCGTCGCGAGTTCCCTCGCGCTGTCGCCGGTGTCATCGTCTTGATCGAGCTCGACACCCTGGCCACCCTCGGCCGTCCAACAACCATCTGGTGGGTCGATCTCCCGTCGGACCCTTTCGCGCCGCGCTGGGCCAACGCGAAGGTCGTCCGTGCGCACATTGACCGGCTCGCCAGCACCATCGACCCCGCCACCAACAAGCCACTGCTCACACCGCCGGACATCGTCATCGGTGACTTCAACACGCCCCGCGGCTCCGCATCGCTCGACGTCATCACCGGCTCTCTGCCGCACGCCTTTGACCTCGCTGGCTGGGGCGACGCGCGCAGCTTCCCACGCACTTACCCCATCATCCACGTGGACCACACGTTTGTCGGCCCGCGCATGAAGGTCGATCTCTACGAGCTCGTCCGTCCCGCTCAAGGTGACCACTGGTTTCAGTCGGTCACGCTGCGCGCGAAGTGAGACGGGGACGGGAATCGGCAATCGTGACAAGGCCAGCGCTCGCGCTCGGCATGCATCGCCTCGCGATCACACCCGCAGCACTTTCCGAGCCGGGCCCGCGAGGCGCGCCGGCAACACGCTGACGGCGTCGCGCACCGGCCCGGCCGCGAACACGCGCATCGCCACGCCCGCCATCACGCCGAAGCTCACGCCGATCATCACCGCACGCAGGGCCTCGAACATCATCCGCGGCTCTTTCTTCACCATGAAGCTCGCAGTGATCAGCGACTGCGATACCGGCGTGAACACATTCCGATCCAACACCAGCACGATCGCGCCGACGACGGTGCAGATCAACATCGGCCGCAAGACCGCGTCCAGCGTGCGGCGCCGCGACACCCTCGCCTGCTTCAAGGTCTGCAGCATCAGGTGCAGCGCCATCAACGAGACCAGGATCGAGATCGATGTTGCGATCGTGATCACCGAATCACCGATGATCGCGCCGATCGCGGCGCCGCCCGCGGCTCCTGCCGCGATCTGCGCCCAGATCGCAAACGACGACGCGAACCAGCCACGCGATTGCGCCAGCGGAATTGTCACCGTCGACACCGCGTTGCGCAAGACGAACGCCGGCACCAGAATCATGATCGCGATCGCCGCTTCATCCCACTTTGTTCCCCACACCAAGCGCGACACCGCCGGGAACACCAGGGCCGCCGCGAAAGTCAGCGGCACCGCCAGGAGCATGTTTAAGACCAGCACACGCAAAGCCGCGCTGGCCTGGCGCTCGGGCTCGTCGCGCATGCGTGAGAGCACCGGGAGCATGACCGGGATCAGGCTCTGGGCCAGCACGCCCTCAAGCGCGAGCAGGATCGAGATCGCAAAGAACAGCGAGCCGGTGATCGCCAGGGCGGTGTCAGCGGGCAGGAACGGCGAGGCACAGACCGCGAAGCCGTGGTTGGCGATTCCCGCTGCGACCGACGCGAAGACAATCCACTTGCTGCTTCGCAGGATCTTCAGCCAGATCTCGCGCTTGGCCTTGCGCTTCCAGGATTTTTCGGTCGTCACCAGAAACAGGAAGATGTTGTCGGCGATCGGCAACAGGATCACCGGCATGATGTAGCCGACGGGCCCCCAGCCGGCCAGCGCAAAGCCGATCTGCCCGCCGTAGCGGACCACGCTGGTGAGCATCGACTGGATCGAGAGCAGGTCAAAGCGCAGGTCGATCTTCAGCTTCGCCATCCGCGTGGTCGTTGGCGAGTTCAAGGGCACCGCCACCGCCATGATCCACATGAGCGTTGTCAGATCCGAGATGTGATCGATCTTCCCCTGCGTGTGCAGCACGCGGGCGGCGACCTCGCCGGAGATCCCGATGATCAGCGCCAGCACGAGGTTGATCCAGAACGTCAGCCAGAAACACGGCCCTGCGTTCTCATCAAACTTCTTGGGGTTCGAGACCAAGTAGTCATGCACGCCGCCATCGCGGAACGTCTGCACGAACATCGAGATCGAGAGCGCGATGGAGACGAGCCCGAACTCTTTCTCCTCAAGCAGCCCGCCCATGACGACGATCGCGCCCAGTTGCAGCACGCGACCGACGCCGATGTTCAGCAGCATCAGTGCGAAGCCGCGCATGGCCGAGCGCCCGAGTGCCTGCCCGCCTGCGCCGGCCGGCTGATTTCCGGCGGTCACCGGCTCAAGCGGCATTTGCAGCGGATCCACCGGACCCTCGGGATCCGGCGAGATCGTCACGGGCTGGTTCTGCGTCACGCCTTGTTCCGATCCGGGTGGATTCGGCAACGCGTCGTCAGGCTTTGGTGCGCTCAAGGTCTTGGCCCTACGCCGGCGTGCCCCTTGCTGGTTCGATCCGACTGACAAACGGAACGTGCGAACTCAGCGAAGGTTGAACGTTCTTCATCGGTCATCGGCTTGGCGCTTTTCAAGGCGTTCTGCCGAATCCGGGCCGGGCTGGACGATGCGAACAGCACCGGGCCGGCGCGATTGGCCGCCATGGCGTCGCGCAACATCAGCGCCGCGATCTCCGAGGCGTCGGTGAGGTCCACGCCCAGCCGATCCGACGCCGCGCGGCTTCGCGTGGCGTCTGCCTTCGCGCGCTCCGCGATCGTCTTGGCGTCCTTGACGACGCTGAAGTTGATCACGCCGCGGCTCTCCGCGTTCGCCAAACGGCCGATGTTCGGCTCCAGCGTGTTGCTGTCAAACTGCATGACGCGATGGGCCGCGTTCCAGCGCGACGCATCGCCCTGCAGCTTTGCGAACGCCGTTGCGGTGCCAAACGCGCGGACCCGCCCTCGCCGCACCTCTTCGTTCAGCAGCGCGATCAGGTCCTCGCGATTGGCGTCCGAAAGTTCGCACTCGTGCAGCAGCAGCAGGTCCACGTGATCGGTGTTGAGCTCGCGGAGCGAGGTCTCAAAGCTGCGGCTGGCGTCGGCGGGATCAAACATGCCGCGCTGCACGCTCGATGACGTGGCCCGTCGCGCGAGCTTGCGGACGATCGAGCTCTTCTGCGCCATCCATCGCGCGATGCTGATGAGCTTGCGCACGCCGCCGCCACCACCACCGCCCCCACCCATCCCGGGGACCGAAGGCGGGTTCAGGCCGAACTTTGTCGCGATCGTCAGGCGGTCGCGCTTGCCCTGGATGAACTTTCCGAGAATCCCTTCCGCCTGCCCGAAGCCGTACAAACGCGCGACGTCGAAGTGGGTGATCCCCGAATCCAGAGCCGCGTTGAGCGTCTCCATCGCCTTGTCGATCGAGCCGTGCGACGTGAGCCCCACGCACCCAAAGCCAAGGGCGGAGGTCTGCAGGTCCGTATTTCGAAGGGCAAGTCGTTGCATGGTCGTTCTCAGGCTGGGCCGGCGGAGAGGATACACACCGCCTCATGATCTTTTCATCCGCGGTTCCCGGTCAACTTCCCGATCCGGTGTATTCTGGACTCGCACGCCCACCGCGCCGCGGGGGTCCTCATGCCCAGCCCGCGTCCGCACACTTCAAGGAGTCGGCTTCATGGCCATGCCCAAGATCTATTACAACTTTCGGCGCTGGGCCCTGCGCACATTTGTTCCCGACGCGTTCTGGCCCGAATACGTGACGCTCAACGGCGCCAAGATCCGCCTCCACGGCACCCCTTACAGCTTCGGCGTCCGCTCAACGCTCAAGGACGGCTCGTACGAGATCGCCGAGCGCACGCTGATCGTTGAGTTTGCCCGCCCGGGGATGCAGGTGTTGGAGCTTGGCGGCTCGATCGGCATCATCGCCGCCGTGGTCGCTGAGCGCGTCGGCCCCACCGGGCGCGTCGTGAGCGTTGAAGCCTCACCGGAACTCTCCGGCTTCTCGCGCACCTGGCTCGAGGTCGGCAAGCCCGTCAAAGTCCTCAACGGCTACGCCTTCCCGGTCTGGAATCTCCCGCCCGAACTCAACATCAAGGGCTTCACCGGCGGCGAGGTCTCCCTCGGCGGGCGCGTCGAGTTCAGCTTCAATGAATCCTCAAACTCCGGCGGTGTCGCGACCGCCACAGCCCCGGCCCCGACGGCCTCGACCGGCGTCCGCACGTACGACCTCTCGACCATCTGCCGCGAGCAGAATCTTGAGCCGGAGCTGCTCATCATGGACATCGAGAGCAGCGAAGAAATCTTGATGAAGTACCCGGCGAACTTCCCGCCGTTCATCAAGACGATCATCATCGAGCTGCACGCCTGGATGTACAAAGACGGCCAGAACGACCAGCAGCGCATCATCGAGGCTATCGAGCGCGAGGGCTTCAAGCTCACGCGCCAGGTCAAGCACAACTGGCTCTTCCAGCGCCCGTCCTGACGCCCTCGAGCACCGTCAAGAACGCGTGAGATTCCCAAAGATCGCCGCCCCCGCGGCGGTCTTGCGCGCCGATTTCCCCCCCGCCCGCCTCCTAACCTTGGCCCATGCAACTCGCCTCCAAGCGCATCATCGTCACCGGCGGCGCCGGGTTCCTCGGCAAGGCCCTCGTTCGCCAGCTCAAGATCGCCGGCGCGACCGACGCCAATATCTTCATCCCCCGCCGCAAGGACTTTGACCTGACGCGTGAGGCCGACGTCGCCCGTCTGTACCGCGACGCGTTCAAGGGCCAGAAGGCCGATCTGATCTTCCACCTCGCGGCCGAAGTCGGCGGCATCGGCGCCAACCGCAAGAACCCGGGGCGCTACTTCTTCGCCAACATGGCCATGGCGCTGCACCTCATCGAGCTGGCCCGCCAGGACGGCCTCGTCGAACGCAACGGCAAGTTCATCCAGGTCGGCACCATCTGCGCCTACCCCAAGTTCACGCCCGTCCCGTTCACCGAGTCCGAGCTTTGGAACGGCTACCCCGAAGAGACCAACGCACCCTACGGCGTCGCCAAGAAGGCCGCGTGGCAGATGCTCGACGCGTACAAGTTGCAATACGGCATGAAGTCGTCGTACCTGCTGCCGGTGAATCTCTACGGCCCCGAAGACAACTTCGACCTCGAATCCTCCCACGTCATCCCCGCGCTCATCCGCAAGTGCGTTGAAGCCAAAGACCGCAACGACAAGGAGATCGTTTGCTGGGGCACCGGCTCCGCCTCGCGCGAGTTCCTCTACTCCGAAGACGCCGCGGCCGGCATCCTCCGCGCCGCCGAGGTTATCGAAGACCCCACGCCGATCAACCTCGGTGCCGGCTTTGAGATCAAGATCAAGGACCTCGTCGAACTGATCGTCCGCCTCACCGGCTTTCAGGGCGGCATCACCTGGGACCACACCAAGCCCGACGGCCAGCCGCGCCGTTGCCTGAACGTGGACCTCGCCGACAAGCTGCTGGGCTGGAAGTCCAAGGTGGGATTTGAAGAGGGCCTGCGCCAGACGATCGAGTGGTATCGGAAGAACGCGGCGCGGTGACTATTCATCTTGTTGTGTCGATAGCATTCACAGTGTGAATGTTGTTGACACAACAGCATAAATGCGTACACTTCGGTGATGGTTCGCGAACCTCGCTGGACTCCGACATCGGCAGACCTTGGTCGGGTGATATCCGAACAAAATCCTTGGGCTGTTGACGCGCGCGTCCCAGTTGAACTTGCACCGGCGGACGAACGACCGCTTGCCACGGTGCTTTGGCGCCGTCTCCAGGCGCAGGATCAACCCGGACGATTCCAAGTCGTCCTTGGCGCGCGACGCGTCGGGAAATCGGCAGCGCTCTACCAGACTGTCAGGCATTTGCTGGCAGAAGTGCCCAGGGACAGGGTGTGGTGGTTGCGGCTTGATCACCCGTTGTTGATGCCCGTCCCCCTTGATCAACTGGTTCGCGCGATCATCGATCTGTCCGGAGCGAAACCGACCAAGCCGGCCTTCGTCTTCTTGGATGAACTGACCTATGCCGTGCAATGGGACCGCTGGCTGAAGACGTTTTACGATGACCGGTGGCCTGTTTGCATCGCAGCGTCTTCGAGCTCGGCCGCTGAACTGCGGTGGGGGAGACACGAGAGCGGGATCGGTCGTTGGGATGAGCAACACTTGCCCCCGCTGCTCTTCACTGAGTATCTGAACCTGCTTGGTCTGCGTCCTGATGTTCCGGACGCCAACGATTTTTCCGAGATGGTGACGGCGATCGCCGCGCGACGGAGTCAGGCAGGCGACTTGAGCCCGCACCGGGAGCGCTATTTGCTCAGCGGTGGGTTCCCGGAACTCGTGATGTCCGGCGGCGGAGTCGGCGGCCTCGATCCCGAATCGCTGGCGATTCGCAGCCAAGACGTGCTGCGCAAGGACGCGATCGAGCGAGCGATCTACAAGGACATCCCGCAGGCGGTGGGGGTCGAATCGCCGCTGATGCTCGAGCGCGTGCTCTACACGCTCGCCGGGCAGATTGGGGGCGTGCTCTCTCCGCAGAACATTTGCAAGGGCCTGGGGCACATCACGCAGCCGACGCTGGACCGATACATCTCGTATCTCGAGCAATCGTTCCTCATCTTCCTGCTTCCAAACTACTCCGCGTCTGAGGAGGCCCGTCAGCGGCGAGGACGCAAGGTGTTCTTTGTCGATGGCGCCGTTCGCAACGCGGCGCTGCTGCGCGGCACGGCGCCGCTTCAGAACTTGCAGGAACTCGGAGCGCTGACGGAGAATCTCGCCGCGTCTCATTTGCACGCGTTGGGAGTGCAGACTTCGACGCGGGTGTACTACTGGCGCGACCGCGACGACGAGGTCGATCTCGTCTACGACCACCCCACGTCGCCGCTTGCGTTTGAAATCACCACGGGCGAGCGGCACCAACAGCGCGGGCTGCGAGCATTTCAGGACCGATTCCCCCGCTTCGCAGGGAAGTGCTATATCGTGTCGCCGGGAGCGTCGCACGCGCGGCCTGACGCGTCGGGCACGCCCGGTCATCTCTCGCTGGATTCGTTCCTGATCGCGACGTCGATGATCGCCGAGCGGACGCTTGTGCGACGACTGAGCGGCGGCCCCGTTCAGCAGCCCCTGTTTTGAACAATATGGCGGCCGCGCATCACGCACGCACGTCATGCGTACTCGGACGTTCGCGCGATAAGTCCGATCCGGACCTTCAGCCGGGAGCTTGCTGCGCCGATGTTCACCACATTCGCGTGATTAGCACCGGCTTCAATCTCGGCGGCGCTCGCGCCACCACGCAGCTCGGCCAGTCCCAGCGGGCGCTCGGGCAGATCATCGAGCGATTTGCCACCGGCAAACGCATCAACCGCGCCGCGGATGATCCCGCCGGTCTTATCGCCAGCGAGAACCTCATCAACAAAGAGGTCGAGCTGACGAAGCAAATCGAGAGCATCACCCGCCGTCAGTATCAGTACGGCGCGACCGAGGGCGGCCTCTCGGTCATCAGCGATCTGCTCAGCACGCTCAACGGCCTCGTCGTCCGCGCCGCCGATCGCTCGACCCTCAGCACCGCCGAGCAGGAAGCCCTGCAGACCGAGGCCGACTCCGTCGTGCAGACGATCGATTACCTCGCGGGCACCGGGCGCCTGAGCGAAGACGGCTCGCGCATCGTGACGCAAGACGTCAGTCTCGAGAGTTACCGCACTATCGCCCTCGGCCGCGGCCAGTACACCGTCGCCGATGACAGCGGCGGCACGCGCACCATCAACGCCTCCATCAACGAGTTCCGCTCCGGCGGCGCGTTTGACCTGACCACCGGCGACACCGAAGAAGCCCAGAAGGCCGTCGCCGCCGCGATCGAACAGATCAGCACCACACGCGCCGCGTACGGCGCGGAGATCAAGGCCATCGACAGCGAGGTCAGCGCGCTGCAGGCCGAGCTCGAGAGCACGCTTGCGGCCAAGGGCCTGATCCTCGACACCGACTACGCGCAAGAGACAGCGAACCTCGTGCGCGAGCAGCTCAAGCAAGAGGCCGCGACCTTCGCCGCGGGCCTCGCCCAGCGCCAGCGCGCTGACGCCGTGCTCGGCCTCCTGGCCAGCACGAAGGAGTCGTTCGCGCGAAGCCTTGATGCAGACGCATCGCGCGGCTGATTGACGTTTCAAAAGAATATTGCTTCGATCTTGACTTCGATTCGCGTCGCGCTAGTGTGCGATGTGAACACAAAAACTCCGAGTGTCGAACTGGCGTCCGCCGTAGAAGCGGTCAGCCGGGCGGCGGTCCTCTGCCGCTGGGTTCAGAACCGCCCCGAAGGCATCCAGCGCATCATCAAGGACGACGGCTCGCCGGTCACCATCGGCGATCTTGGCAGCTCCGCGCTCATCGCCCGCGTGATGCGCGATCGCCTCAACGTCGGCCTTCCCGGCAATATCCCGCTGATCAGCGAGGAGGACTCGCGCTTCCTGCGCGAGCCCGCGAACATCGCGCACGCCGACAGCGCGCTGAGCGCTCTCCACCAGAGCAACACCTGGCCCGGCGCGTCACGCGCAGAGTTTCTTGACGCCATCGACCTCGGTGCCGGCAGCATCACGCAGACGCGCGACGCCGCCGGACTCGTCACCTCGCACCAGCCGTTCTGGACGACCGACCCGATCGACGGCACCAAGGGTTTCCTGCGCAACCAGCAGTACGCCGTGTGCCTCGCGCTCGTCGCCGATGGTCAGCCGATCGTCAGCGCCGTCGCGTGCCCCAATCTCTCCATCGATCCCGCGCGCGGCGTTGAAGTCGATCCGCACGGCGGCTGCATCGTCGCCGCCGATGCGCGCGACCCCGAACCCGGCGTGTGGCTCATCGCCGCAGGTGATGCGCTCGCGCCCGAGCGCTGGACACGCGTGCTCCGCGCGCCCCGCGCCGCGGGCGAGCCGCCCCGCCTCGTTCGCTCCGTCGAGCGCGGCCACTCCGATCGCTCGTCCATGGATCGCGTCATCGATCACCTGGGCGACATGATCGTCCCGCTCGAGGCCGACGGCCAATGCAAATACGCCATGGTCGCGCTCGGGCGTGCCGACGCCTACATCCGCGTCGGGCGCGCGAACTATCGCGAAAACACCTGGGACCACGCGCCGGGCACGCTGCTGGTGCAGAAGGCCGGCGGCTGCGTCACCGACATCTTGGGCCGCCCGCTGTCCTTTAGCGAGCTGAAGCTCACGCACACCTTCGGCATCATCGCCGCGGAGCCGCGCACGCACCAGCGGATCGTCGACGCCGCCCGCGAGCTCAAGATCACCGCCAAGTGAGCCCCGGTTGGCCTCCGGCAGAAGCTCGCGTTTCGTGGCCGCGCCGACGGCGCGCAGTACACTCTGGGCATGAGGATGTCATCGCCGCTCTGTTCTGCCCGCACCGCGCTCGCGCTGTGCGCGTTCGTTGGTATCACGCCGCTGCTCGCGCACGCGCAGGTGGCCCCGCGCCAGAATGTCGCGTTCAGCATCAGCCAGACCACCACCGTGGGCACATCGGTCTACGTCCTCGGCGACCTGCCCGAGCTCGGCGGCAACGACGTCACCCGCGCCGTCAAACTCGACCCGACGACCTATCCCGTGTGGCGCGTCTCGATTTCGCTCCCCGCTGGCGCCACCGGCTCGTATCGCTACCTCACGCGCCTCGACTCCGCCGCGAACGCGCGCGTGACCACGAACGCAACGTTTATCAGCCCCGCGCCGATCCCGCTCACCGTCGCGCCGGGCACACCCGTCGTCCCGGGCAAGACGCTGCTGCTCACCTGGGACATCGCGAATCCAAAGATCTGGTTCCGGCGCGTCGCCGACAACGGCGTTGCCACCGGCCCGTTCACCTCGCAAGCGATGGAGCTCTGGGGCGACTCGCTCAACGGCCGTGCCGCCGATCGCGTCTGGATGGCGTGGAACTTCCTGCCGCCGTCCGTCGCGTACGAGTTCTATTTCACCGACGCGAGCGGCGGCACGCGCTATCCCGCCACGGGTCAATACACCACGCGCCTCGATGGCGTCTGGGTGCAGGAAGGCCTGCAGTACACGTATCTCCCCGCCGCCAGCGTCAGCCCGCCGCAGCGCGATTACACCCCGAGCAACGCGACCACCATCCCGAAGATCCAATCCACGGAACTCGGCGAGACTCGCCAGCACCGCGTCTTCCTGCCGCGTGGATACGCCCAGCACGCCAGCCGGCGCTACCCGGTCGTCTACATGCACGACGGCCAGAACGTCTTCGAGTTCGGTGCCTTCGGCACCTGGAACGGCGAACCCACCTTCACGGCGCTCCAACAACAGGGCCGCATCCGCGAGGCCATCGTCGTCGCGATGGACTCCGGCAACGCACGCCTGCAAGACTACCTCCCGCCCGGCGACAACCTCTTCGGCGCGGGGCGAGGCGATCGCTACGCCCGCTACATCCTCAATGAAGTGAAGCCTCTGATCGACGCGGACTACCGCACGCTCCCCGGTCGCGACGACACAACCGCCATCGGCTCCAGCATGGGCGGCGTCATCAACTTGTATCTCGCGTGGGATTACACCTCGTCGTTCTCGCGACTCGGGCTCTTCAGCGGCGCGTGGCAGACCTGCCCCAACTTCCTGAACCGCGTGCGCTCGACCACGGGCACGCCGCCGCGAAACGTGCGCATGTATCTTGACAGTGGCGACAGCGGCACCAGCAGCGACAACTTCAAGCCCACCTATGACCTGCGCGACTTTTTCGTCGGCGGCGCCACGCCGCGTTACGTCCTTGAAGCCGGCGTGCGACACGTCGTCGGCCTGAACCAGCAGCACAATGAGCCGGCGTGGGCCGCGCGCCTGCCCGCGGCGCTTGAGTATCTCATCCCCGCCACCGAAGACCGCAACGAGATCCTCAGCACGCTCTTCAACCCCCGCATGGACCGCAACACCGACGCCCGCGTCGGGATCGAAGATCTCTACACCCAGACCACGCAGCCGGTCGATCTCAACCTCGACGGCGTGATCAACGCCGCCGACACCGACCTTCTGCAACGCTTCATCGAGCGGGCTCAAGGAAAGCAGTAAGCGGAAGCCGTCAGCGGTCCGGCATCAGGCATCAGGCTGAAGGCTGGAGGCTGACACCCAACCGCTCCCCTCGCACTACCCTCCCGCCCATGCACGTCGTCCTTCTCAATCAACCGTTTTATCCCGACGTCGTCGCGACGGCGCAGATGGGCAAAGACCTCGCGGACGAACTCGTCCGCCGCGGCCACACCGTTTCCGCCGTCGCCTCGCGCTCTATCTACGGCCAGAGCGGCGCACAACTCCCACGCTTTGAGATCATCGACGGCATTCATGTTCACCGCCTGGGCGTCAACATCTTCGGCAAGAAGGGCATCGCCGCGCGCATCGCGGACTTCGCGCTCTTTCATGCGCTGGCCACCGCACGCGTCCTCACGCTCAAGAAGCCCGACGTCGTCGTCAGCTACACCACGCCCCCGTTCATCGCCATCGTCGGTCTGCTTGCCAAGCTCTTCCGCGGCTCGCGCGCCGTCTACTGGGTCATGGATTTGTACCCCGACGTGCCCGTCGCCTGCGGCGTCATGAAGCCGCGCTCAGTCCTCACCCGCGCGTTCGAATCGCTGAGCCGCGTGCTGCTGCGCCGCAGCGACGCCTCGGTCGTCCTCGGGCGCTGCATGCAGGAACGCGTGCTGGAAAAAGGCATCCCGCCCGCGCGCGTCAAGCTCATCCCCGTCTGGGCCGACCTCAGCGGCATCGAGGGCACGCCCCGGGACTCCTCGCCCTATCGCGCCACGTGGGGCCTGGGCGACAAGTTCACTGTGATGTACTCCGGAAACTTCGGCATCGGTCACGATGCGCAGACGATCTGCGACGCGATGCTCAAACTCCGCGATCGCGACGACATTTCCTTTGTCTTCGTCGGCTCCGGCAAACGCAAGAAGGAAGTCCTGGCGTTCATCCAGCAACACGGGCTGAAGAATGCGCAGTGGCAGGAGTATGTGCCGCGCGAGCAGCTCGGCCTCTCGCTCGCCGCGGCGGACGTGCATCTGATCTCCATCAAAGAAGGCGTCGAAGGGCTCGTCGTCCCCAGTAAGCTCTTCGGCATCCTCGCCGCAGGCCGCCCGTCGATTTACGTTGGCAACCCAAAGGCCGAGACAGGGCGTGTGCTGCAGGAGACCGGCGCCGGCGTGTGCGTGCGTGAGGGCGAGAGCGACAAGCTGGTGGACGCGATCCTGCGGTACAAGAACGACCCGGCACTCACCACCGCCACCGGCACCAGCGCCCGCGCCTGCGTCGCCGGGCGCTTTGACATGCAGACCGCGACGCGCCAGTGGGCGGAGTTGATCGAGTCGCTTGCTCGATGACATTTAGCGCAAGATCGCCGGAACTCATCGCCACCCGTATTCGGACGTACATGTCGCCACCGGCGTTGGCCATCCGCTCGCCGGTGCCTGCCCGGGCCAGTTCGGCCGCGATGCGCTGCAGCCCGTGCCGCCGACGCTCCAAGTACAGGTCGTGATTTCAACCAGGCGACAACCGGACGCTCCAAACGACGGCGCTCCAGTTGGGCACGGTGTAATCGTGAAGGATCGCTCCGTGACGCAAGTGCACACCCTCGTCGCGGCGTTGGGCGTGCAAACAGGCGAGGTTGGACGCCCCGGCAGCGTAGATTGCGGCGGCGATGCCGGAAGCGGCGTGAGCGTATCACCCGGCTGAATAATATACGGGGCCCATGCCAACGCAAAGAGAGCCTGGCACCCAGACTCTGTTCGGAAGGTCTTGTAGAACGGGCGATCGGCATCAACCTCCCAGTACGGGCTGGTGAGGTTTGAAAGCTCAAGAATGTTCCCCGCTGGTCGGAGTCCGCTATACCGTCCTGACCATCCGTCAATCAGAATCGAGTAATCTTTGACATCCACTTGGATTACGGGGATCGACCCGTACACACCGAATGCTGCGTCGAATCGGAACGTGACGGGGCGAAAGCCTTGCTCGACCATGATCTCATTCACACGGCGCTCGACTTGATCGGCGCGGCTCTCCGCCCCGGTGATGAGCTTCTGGCCCTCGGTCACCGGAGTGCATTGATCCGCAAATGCCGGCAGCGTCGTCGTGATCACGTTCAAGAGCGCGAAGGCGCGCGTCAGGCTCTCGCCACCGTGCTGCATTTGGTACGCGGCGCAATCAATCGGCCCAGAGATAGTGGCGCAGGTTTCGGGCACGAACGCCACTCTGACGTCAGTGGGGAGATTCACGCTGACAAGCTTGCCGTCCACAATCCATGCATCAACGCCAGTGCCCGGTGGGGCATTGAAGATGTCCTGCATGTGAATGAAGTAACCCTCGGGGTTGGTGACAGGATCGGTTTCGAACTTGCCGTCGGTCATTGACTCACGGAGTGCCTCGCGCTTCTCCCAAAGCGGGCTTCCCTCCGTCGCGGTAATGATCGCCCAATCGCAATCAGCGGGATCGAGGATCTTCAGACGTTCCAGGGTGGCGCGGGTGGCGCGAAGCGGATTGAAAAGAGGCGACTGCCAGACCGGCTCAGTGAGAGTGAGCGTTTGTGGGTCGCCGGTGTCGATGCGATTCCAAAATGCAAGGTTCCAGTCGCGAACCTCTTGTTTCTGTGCCGCGGTCATGTCACCATAAAAGGGACCGACGTATTCGCCGGCATTCAATGGCTGCGCTGCCGCACATCCGCCGAATACAAGTATTGCGGCGGCGAACATCAAACGATGAAGCGGCTGACCCATGAATTGTAACTCCTCAAGCAATGGAGAGTATCGGATCGCCCCCCCCCCGTCAAGCAACTTCACATCCAAAGCGTGAACACATTAGACCTCCCTGTTCGTCGCGAACAAACACAAGACAGACCCTGCGATACAAGAACGCCCCTGCGCTCGCGCGACACCGGCGCTCGCGCTCGTGCGTGCGTTGCGTGGCGGTTTGATACGCAAACCGCGACGCGCCAGTGGGCGGAGTTGATCGAGTCGCTCGCTCCGCGCCGCTGACTCAGCCCGACGCGATGGTCGATGATGTTCCCGAGCGGCGAGCAACTCCGGGAGACGTGTGCCCGCACTCGGGACACTTCGCGTTGTGTCCAAGTCCCGTGAGGTCATACGCGCACTTACGGCACACGCCCTGATGAATCGTGTTCCGACGCCAACGCCAAAGCAGCGCCCACGCGATCACGGCAACAACCGGGAACAGCCATAACGGGACTCCCACGGCAAACCCCGTCACCCCATCACGACTTTCAAACCACCACTCAAACGGCAGCCGGGTCGGCTGAAGCGTGAGCCACGATGACTCCACCCACAAGTCCGGTTCGTCAATAAAGACGTTCTCGTACCGATATCCATCGGTAAAGCCGTAGGTCAGCAGCCCATTGCTGATCGTCAGCGTTCGCGACGACCACCACAGCGTCAACTCGACGTAGTCGCTCGCCCAGCACACCAGGACGAGAACGACCGCAAAGACTCCCAGCAGCCACAGTCCCCATCGCGAAACATCAACGCGACGCTTCCCCAGCATTTGACTTGCGACATTCGCGTTCGGCATCGCCTCAGAGTGTACCGCGTGCATGACAAAAACGAACGCGGCCCGTCGCGATCAGGCGGCAGGCCGCGGCTTGCGGATTGTTTCTTGAGCCCGTGACTTCGCCGGGCCTCAGTCACGGCGTCCTGGACGCGATCATCCCGCGTTCTGCATCACTTCGCGCGACGAGCACGACGACCCGCCGCCAGCAGACCGAGGCCCGCCAACGCGCCCGCGCCGGGTGCCGGGACCGCGGTGAACGAGATCGAGCGGAACGAGTAGTCACCAAAGGTCGCGTTCGGACCCTGGTTTCCCGGGCGGAGTGTGACCGACGTCACCGCGCCGCCGAAGATGTCGCTGCCGCTGACGGTCCACGCGCCGCCGCCGGCGTTGCTGGACGCGGAGTCGTTGGTCAGCGTGCCCGCGCTCGACCATGTGCCGGTGTTGATCGAAGTCACCGCGAGCACCTGCAGGTTCGCGTCGCCGAAGATGTGGGCCGACTCGTTGCCGACGTCGTTGAAGTTGCCGTCGGCGTAGAGGAACGCGATCGACAGCGAGTTCACGTTCACGGCGGAGCTGAAGGTGAACGTGATCGATTCCGACGAGTCGATCTCCGCATCGACATTACCGCCGGCGACGCCGACGCCGGTGAAGCCGTTGATCGACTTGCGGGCGAAGTTGCGCGGCGCGCTGCTGGCGGTGACGGTGACGCCGTCGATCACGAACACGGCGTTGTTGGTGTTGGTGGGCAACTGCGACTCAAGCAGGATCCCGGCGTTGGCCGAAGTGCTGAGTGCAAGTGCGGACAAGGCGACGATCGAAGATACGCGGACCATTCTCTCTCTCCTTCAAGGTGTGTGCTCCGATCCCTGTTCCGGCCCGCGTCGGGTTGACGCGTGCCGTGCGAGCGATCGGTTGTGGGCTCGATTGCCTGACCGGATGACCCCGGCTGAACCGAGCACCAAGATGCCGCCGAAAGAGCCCAAAAACCAGCCAATAAAGCCGTTTTCATGCCCATCCGGGAAAACTGCGGTGAGGCTGGGTCAACTCGAACATTGGGCAGGTCCGATTACTTCACCTTGCGGTTGCGACGCCCCATGCAAAGAAGCCCGAGGCCGGCAAGCGCACCCGCGCCGGGAGCGGGGATCGCGCCGTGGTACGCGACGATCTGATCCTGCGAGGTCGAGCTGCGAAGGCCGATGAGCGAGAGCGAGGGCTCGGCCTGGAAGCCGCCGACCGCGACGGAGAACAGACTGGCAAGGTTGGTCGCCAGCGCGCCGCTGAGCGCGTCACCGTTGGTCTTCTTGGCCTTGAAGGCGCCGCTATTGACGTCAAGGCTCGCAAGGCCGGTGCCCGAGTCAAAGTCCGAGACGATCTCCCACACCGCGATCTGGAACGCCGCGGCGAGCTCGTTGGCCGCCGTGCTCGCAAACGCGCTGGAGCCTTGAGCCTGATACATGTTCCAGATCGCCTCGGCCTTGGCGTTGCCCATCGGCACGCTGTTGGGGATCATGTTCAGCCCGACGATGTCGTAGACCTTGAACGAGCTGCTGACCGACTGGTAGACGTCCGAGCAGAAGGTGATCTGGTTGCCGTTGAGCGGCGAGTACACGCCGCCGGCGTTCTGGATCGTGTGCTTGAGCTGCCCGGCGAAGACATTGAAGGTGTTGGTGTCCTGCGTGATCTTGACGTTCGTGCCCTTACCGGTGCCGGTGTACTTCATGTCCAGCGTGTCAGCGTTTGCGATCGCGGTGAAACCGGTGAACGCGATGGCAGCAAGAGCGATCTTCGTCGTGGTCTTCATGGTTGTGTCTCCGTGTGTGCGTCTTTGATTGCGGGCCAAGCCGGCCCGGTGAGGTGGCGTGATCGACGAGAGCAGAACGAGCGGCGGGACGGAATCGGGCCCTTGCCCCGAGGCAACCTCTCTCCTGTGCGGTTCCGATTCCATCCCGCCGGCCATCCGGCCCACGTCGTCACACACACCATGCGGTCTGATCGCGCGCCGTGCGAGCGATCACGCCTGCGCGAGCGCCGCGCGCGGTCCACGCACGCCGCGCGGGCAAACGCGGCAAGCTGCGCGGGCGGGCCCGCGCTGAAGCGGGGGAAGATGTGGGGGCGGTGTGGTGTGTGCGAGCGTCCGAGAAGGTCGCGACGCGCGACAGGGCCACATCGCACAGGGCCACACGGCACATTCGAGGCGGCGAAAGCGGTGGAGCGAGGACCTGCCGAACACTCAAAGGCACCAGAGAAGCAAATCAACGCACGCGTAAGGGCACACCTCGCACCGACGCACGCAGTCTTCGCCGCAACCGACAGCTACGCGCCGTGACTCCGTGCGTTCATTTGCTGCTTTGAGTTTTGAGCTTTGCAACTTTGTCACTTCGCCACTTTGCCACTTCTCGTCTACACTGCATTTCCACCCTCTGGAGCTCTTCCCATGGGCGATGCCGCCCCCTCAGCCGCCGCCGTCGCGCCCGCGCGCAACGTGTTCGCCCATTTGCACCTGCACACCGAGTACTCGCTGCTGGACGGCGGCAACCGCGTCGATCGCCTCATGGAGCGCGTCAAGGCCCTGGGCATGGACAGCGTCGCCTGCACCGACCACGGCAACCTCTTCGGCGCCGTCGCGTTCTATCTCCAGGCCAAAGAGCGCAACCTCAAGCCCATCCTCGGCATCGAGGCGTACGTCGCCCCCGGCGATCGGCGCGACCGCACCTACACCGGCGTGTCGGATGGCGGCTACCACCTCGTCCTGCTCGCAGAGAACATCACCGGCTGGAACAACCTCCTCTACCTCAGCAGCGAGTCGTATCTCACGGGCTTCTATTTCAAACCGCGGATGGACCGCGAGATTCTCCGCGCACATAACGCCGGCATCATCGCGATCAACGGCCACCTCGGCAGCGAGATCGGCGAGCATCTCTTGGAGTACGAGCGCTCCGGCGACTCGCTGTACTGGGATCGGGCCGTGCAGAGCGCGCAGTGGCACGCCGAGACCTTTGCGCCGACAGAAACCGGCCCGCGCTTCTTCATCGAGTTGCAGCACCACATCCCGGAACAGAACGCGATCAACAAGCACCTGATCAAGCTGGCGCGCGAGCTGAAGCTGCCGCTGGTCTGCGATAACGATGCGCACTATCTCGGTGCCGAATCGCACGACGCGCACGACACGCTGGTGTGCATCTCCACTGGCAAGGGCAAGCTTGACCCTGAGCGCATGCGGTATTCGACGGAGCTCTACGTCAAGAGCCCGGAGCAGATGGAGAAGATCTTCTCAACGTATGGCGACGCCGGGCGCGAGGCGCTGGAGAACACCTGGAGCATCGCGCAGCGCTGCAACGTCGAGCTGCCCTTGGGCAAGAACAACTCGCCCATGGTGCGCGTCACCGTGCCCGAGCCGCACGAGCTGCCCTCGCTCGCAGACTTCAATGGCGATCTCGCCTCGTGGTACGGCGCGTACTGCGCCAAGTTCGAAGTTCGCCCGATGCAGAACCCGACGCCGGAGGACCTCGCCGCGAGCAAGGTCGAGTGCGATCGGGCGCTGCGATTGCTCGCTGAGGGCGGGTTCGTCTGGCGCTACGGCAGCATCGAAGGCACCGACGACGCGATCGCCAAGCGGGCCCGCCTCGATCGCGAACTCAAGATCCTCGCCGACAAAAACATCAGCGCGTACTTCCTGATCGTCTGGGACTTTGTCAACTGGGGACGTCAGCAGGGCATCCCGGCGCTGGCCCGTGGCTCCGGCGTCGGCACCATGGTCGGTTACGCGCTGGGCCTCAGCAACGCCTGTCCCGTCCGCTACGGCCTGCTCTTCGAGCGATTCACCGACCCCGATCGCTCGGAATACCCCGATATCGATATCGACCTGTGCCAGACCGGGCGCGCCCGCGTGATTGACTACGTCCGCAAGAAGTACGGGCACGTCGCGCAGATCATCACGTTCGGAACGCTCAAGGCGCGAGCCGCGATCCGCGACGTCGGGCGCGTGCTGGAGATGCCGCTGACCGACGTGGACAAGGTGGCGAAGCTGGTGCCCGAGCAGCTGGGCATCACGATCGACAAGGCCTTGGAGACCGAGCCGGACCTCAAGAAGCTCTACGACGCGGACCCGACGGTGCGCCGCTGCCTCGATAACGCACGCGCGCTGGAGGGCCAAGCGCGCCACGCGAGCGTGCATGCCGCGGGCGTGATCGTCGCGACGCGTCCGCTGCACGAGATCGTGCCGCTGTACAAGCCCAGCGGCGGCAGCGACTCGGACATCGTGACGCAATGGGACGGGCCGACCTGCGAGAAGATGGGCCTGCTCAAGATGGACTTCCTGGGCCTGCGCACCGCGAGCGTGATTGAGCGGGCGAAGAAGTTGATTCGCGAGGGCTTGAGCGAGGCGGAGATCTGGCGCGCGGTGGGCCGCGGCGATGAGTTTGAGAAGTGGCAAAGTGGCACAGTGGCAGCAGTTCCTCCCCAGCATCCGCTCGACCTCGACCGCCTCGACTTCGCCGACCAGCGCGTCTTTGAGATGTTCCGGCGCGGCGACACCACCGGCGTGTTTCAGTTCGAATCCCCCGGCATGCGCCGGCTCCTCGTTGAGATGAAGCCCGACCGCCTTGAAGACCTCATCGCCGCCAACGCCCTCTTCCGTCCGGGTCCCATGGACCTCATCCCCGATTACAACCGCCGCAAGCACGGCGAGGACAAAGTTCCCAAGGTTCACTCCATCGTCGATCACTTCACCGCCGAGACCTACGGCGTCATGGTCTATCAGGAACAGGTCATGCAGATCGTGCATGGCCTGGGCGGCATCAAGCTGCGCGATGCCTACTCGCTCATCAAGAACATCAGCAAGAAAAAGCACGACAAGATCGAGAAGGAACGCCCCAAGTTCATCGAGGGCTCCGTCAAGCAGGGCCTGACGAAAGACCAGGCCAACGACCTCTTCGAGCTCATCCTGAAGTTCGCCGGCTACGGCTTCAACAAATCGCACTCCACCGGCTACGCCATCGTCGCGTATCAGACGGCCTATCTCAAGACGTTCTTCCCCAACCAGTACATGGCCGCGTTCCTCACGTTTGAGAGCGCCGCGAGCCAAGTTTCTGAGTGGCTCCCGTATCTGGAAGACTGCAAGAACACACGGTTCATCGACCCCGTCAGCGGCAAGACCCTCAAGGTCGGCGTCGAAGTCCGCCCGCCCGATGTCAATCTCTCGCACGCCGATTTCGGCGTCGTCTTTCCCGATGGCGAGCCCCGCACCGCGCTCCACGGTCATCTCCGCTTCGGCCTCGGCGGCATCAAGGGCGTTGGCGACAAGGCCATCGAATCCATCGTCCGTGAGCGCGATCAGACCAGCGCCGCGGCGCAGACTAAGGCCGCGGCTGAGCGCGCCCCGAACGCGCCCGGTTCACCCGCCACAGCGCTCGCCCCGCGACCGTTCACCTCGCTGTTTGATCTCTGCGAGCGCGTCCCCGTTGGTGGCGGCGGCAGCGCCGGCAACTCCGGCTCAGTCAACAAGGCGACGCTCGAAGCCCTCATCAAAAGTGGCGCGATGGACTGTCTGCACACCCGCGCCAACCGCGCCGCGATGGTCGCCTCGATCGAGCCCGCGGTCTCCGCCGGCGTGAAGGCTCAGGCCGACAAAGCCAGCGGCCAGGGTGCGCTCTTCGGCTTTGGTGGTGACACTGCCGGCGCCGCGGCTCCGCAGTCATTGCTCTCCAAGGTCACTCCATGGACCGAGACCGAGACGCTCTTCAACGAGAAGGACGCCCTCGGTTTTTACATCTCCAGCCACCCGCTCGATCAATCCAAAGACGTTCTCTCACGCCTGGCCAACTGCACGACCCGGAAGATCCGCGACAAACAGATCGCGCAGGACATGAAGGTCACGCTCGCGGCCCTCATCACCGGCATTCGCCAGATCGTCACCAAAAACGGCAAATCCGCCGGCAGCAAAATGGCCGTGGTGAACCTTGAGGACAAAGAGGGCACGATCCAGGGCGTCTGCTTCAGCGATTGCTTCGCGCGCCACCAATCCGCGATCGTCACCGACGCCATCGTGCTCGTGCAAGGCAAGGTCGATCACTTGCGCGGCGAGCCCCAGCTCATCGTTGATCGACTCGTCTCCATGGCCGACGCAGCGGAGGTCGCCAAGAAGCTCCGCGTCGTCGTCGATGAAACCCGACTCAACGGCGGCAGCGCCGATGCGCTGGACCGCGTGAAGTCGCTCGTCTCGGCGCAGATCGCGCTGCGCCCTGACGCCAACGCCCCGCCGCTGGGGCCGACGCTCGCGCTCGAGCTCCAGATCACCACGCAGGACGCCGACGTCTTGATCGATGCGTCACGCGTGAAGTTCGCCGTGACCCCGGGCTTCCTCGGCTCGCTCTCGCGCGTCGTGGGCGAGCCTAACGTCCAGCTCGTTGGCGGCAACATCGAGCTCGAACGTCGCGAGCCCAAGCCGTGGGAGCGGAAGAAGTTTGCGGGTGCGGAGTAGCTGTCATCCGTCAGCAGACGCGAAGCCGAAGCGCGACACGCCCACGCTGCCATCCACTCTGCCACTCCGCCACTTCTTCGTCGCCGAAGGCTGGCGTCTGAAGTCTGACGGCTATTCTCGCGGCAGCTCCGGCATCGACTTCCCATCCGGCAGCGGCGCCGGTCGCGTCGGCCCGGCGAGGTTTACTGTGCCGCCGCCGCTCATCGATGCGCTGGGGCGATAGATCCCCATATCAAAGAACACCTCCGGGATTCTTCCCGGCGGCACATACGAAACCGTTCCGCTGATCGTGAACGGCGTGTCCGACATCGCCGCGCGTTCGCTTGAGTTCAGCAGCAGGGCCGCGGGAACGATGAACTCCTGCGCGCCGCGGGCACGCAGCGTCGCCTCCGGCGATCGCGTGACCGTCGCGCTCTTTCCGCCAGCCGAGATCGTGTACGTCGCCAGCCGCAGGGGCAGCCCGTCCTCGCCGATGTTCGTCGCACGCACCCGCACCGCGACCACCACCGCCTCCGGCGACGCGTCGATGAGCGTCGCGTCCACCACCTCAAGCGAAGGCGTCGGCGCGCATCCGCCGAGCAGCGCACACACTCCAACGACGGCAACACCGATCGCCAACACCGCTCGTCGATTCATTTGGACCATGGCACCAGCGTAGCGTGAATTGCCCTGACCCGTCCCAACCCAAGCCGCGGCGACAAACGTGCCGTCGGACGAGTCGAACCGCGACTAGGTCAGCAGATTCCCGCGGTTTCCACAGCAGTCGCCCTTGGAACTGGTCAAGGCGTTCGTAGATTTCAGACGCAAAACTGCCTATTGAAACAAGATGGGAAGATCTCTCGATTGACTCAGCTTGGCTAAGCCGATCAGCCGCTCGATCAGAGGTTCTCCGTCAACGTCGAAGAAGCAGTCATAAAGGTTTCGAGGGTAGATGCCGACTGTCTTCGCAGTCTGCTTCTGCCAATCGGCCTCCAGAGGAATCGGCGGCAGTTCTTGAAACCGTGTACTGATCTCTACCAGTTCATGTTCCAAAGTCGCCGCTTCCTGCGCTGACCACTGACCATCACAATCTGAGTGCAGAATGAGCGTAGGGAATCGTGACCCAGCCGCACGATTTTCCAAATTGTTGACCACAGCATGTCTAAAAATGCCAAAGCTGGCGTAAGGACCGACCTCCACGCCATCGAGCTCATTCCCGTCCTCGAATACCGCCAAGTATAACCCCATCATGCCCTCACAATGATAACACGCTTCGAGTAGATCTTTGTGAGCTCTCGCAGGCCGCTATGGAGCTTGCATTGTCTGGGAACTTCAACAACGAGCTTCCGACCTTTCTGTGTCGCGCGATACGCCAGAAGTCGTATTTGGTACGTCACGCGAAGTTCCGACACCCGTTTGATGAGAAAAAGTTTGTCAAAAGTCTCGGGGTCTGGTCGTGCGCCTCGCGCAACTCGATGCTTCGTGGGTCTGAATGCCATCATTCCATGTTCCCATGCCAACCGCGCGGACCGCAACCATCGGAAGTTGTCACAGCGAGAGCCCGGCACTTGGCGTGCGCGTCCCCTTCATGTTCGCGTTCACGTTCCCCTACAGCTTCTTCATCGCCGCCACCAGCTCATCAATGTGCTCCGTCGTGTGCGCGGCCGAGATCTGGCAGCGCAACCTCGCGTGGCCTTCGGGCACGACCGGGTAGCCGAAGCCGATGACGAAGACGCCGAGTTCCAGCAGCCGCTTGCTCATGGCGATCGCCTTGGCGGTATCGTGGACGATGACCGGGCAGATGGCGGTGGGGGACTCCAGCACGTTAAACCCGGCGTCCTTCATCGCACGCCGCGCGTACGCGACGTTGTCCTTGAGCTTCTGCACGCGCTGCGGCTCGCGCAGCGTGATCTCGATCGCCTTCTGCGCGCTCATCGCTACCGTCACTGGCAGCGCGTTACTAAACAACGTCGGCCGTCCGCGCTGGATCATCAGATCAATCGCCCGACGCGACCCGGCCACAAACCCGCCAGCACCACCGCCAAGCGCCTTGCCGAGCGTGCCCGTGAAGAGGTCAACGCGCCTCGCTTGCGCCGTCTGAGTTTGGCCATTTGGCAATTTGGAAATTTGAGAATTTGGCGCTTCGCCCACCATCCCCCAATGCTCATGCGTCCCGCGCCCGAGCTTGCCCATGACGCCGTGACCGTGGCTGTCGTCAACCACGAGCATCGCGCCGTACTGATCGCACAGGGCCCGCATCGCCGGTAGGTCCGCGATGCTGCCTTCCATGCTAAAGACGCCATCGGTGACGACCCAGATCTGGCCGGTGACTTCCGGGTTCGCCCGCGCCGCCTCAAGCGCGCTGTGCAGGCTCTTCTCGCCGCGCATGACGTTGTTGCGGTACACCGCCTTGTGCAGGCCCTTCTTGATCACCGTCGCCAGCCGGATCGAATCGATGATGCACGCGTGGTTCAGCTCATCGCTGATGATGATGTCCCCCGGCTCGCACAATGTCGGGAACACCGCCTCGTTCGCGGTCCACGCGCTGACGAACGTGTAGCTCGCCTCCGTCCCCATGTACTCGGCGATCTGCCGCTCCAGCGTCTCGTGCGGCGAGAACGTCCCGCAGATAAACCGCACGCTCGCCGTCCCCGCGCCATACTCGCGCAGGCCCTTCACGCCCGCCTCGATCACCTCCGGGTGGTTCGCCAGGCCCAGGTAGTTGTTGCTACAGAAGCACAACGTGTCGCGAAAGGTGCCGTCGGGCTGGCGCAGCTTGACCACCGCGTCCATCGGCGAGTCGATCACCTGCAAGTGCTTCCAGAGCCCCTGCTCGCGAAGCTGGGCGCAGAGCGCATCGGTGCGGGTGTCAAAAGCCGTGCGCATCGCGCCGGCGTTGGTGCCGGAGGCGGAAGTGGCCGTGGTCATGTCAGAGCCTCCAAGGAAAAACAGCTAACCGCGCGAACGCCGACGGCGCTCGCCACCGGTGCTCGCATTATTCCCCGTCTATCCCCCGTGCCCCCGGCACGCGCCTTCGTTATCGCCGGCGACGACCCGCCGCCAAGAGGCCCAGCGCCAGCGCCGCAGCGCTCGTCGGCGTGGGGATGACATACGTCACCGTCAGGCGCGGCCAGAACTCTGCCCCGCCGCCCGCCTCACTCGTTGACCACCGCTCGGCGGTCTGGTTCGCGCTCTCGTCGCCACGCACCATCCACCCAAAGTTCTGCTGTCCGTTGTTCACCCAGTGCTGCACATCCGCCAGCACACCGGCACCGGACCAGGTGTAGAACTGACCTTCGTTCATCACCGTGGTGCTGCCACTCGGCGAGGGGAGGAAGTCCCCGCCCGGCGTGGCCCAGTTCGTGGTGTTGAAGAAACGATGGATCCACGTTGCGTCGCCAGGTGTGGAGCTGGAGCCCTGGCCCATGCCGCCGGAGCTGGTGCCCTCACCCCAACTGGCCAATGTGCGGTGCAGGTTGATGACCACCTCGCCCTGGCCCTGCACGAGGTAGAGCTGCAGCGACGCACCGGTGACGACCGACCCGGCGGGGATCGTCGCCAGATCAAACTGGACCAGGGCCCGCCGGATGCCGCCGTTGGCGGTGCGCCCGGTGTACATCGAGGACTGGGCCCCGGCGCTGCGGCTGCCGGTGGTGGATTGAAAAAGCGTGTTGTCCAAGGAGGGAAAAAACGACGCGGTGGTCTGGGCCTGGGCCTCAGCCGACGCGAGCGCGGCGGCCATCAACGCGACACCCGCGAAAGTTCTAGAAGATTGCATCGTTCCTCCGGGTATGAAAAAGCGAGCCGATTTGGCTCGATCACGAACACTCCGGGGTGAAAATACCTCCGAAATCACCCGCGGTCGAGCAAACCGCGTGACGGCCCACATGATTCGGTGACTCACCCGGGGTCGCGCAATGCGGCGGCGGTTCGGGAAACTCCGCGCCGACCCGGTGCATCTACCCACCGGCCCTCGCGATATCGTCTGTGGTGTCGCGGTGCCGGCGTGCGTCCGAGTGTGCGGACGCCGTTTGGCAATGTTCTGAAAGACTTCGGAGTGTTCTCTATGAAAAACTGCTCGATGTGTGTTGTGGCTTCTGTGCTCACCCTTGCTGCCGGCAGCGCGATCCTACTGGGCGGCATGGCCGCGGCGTCAAACGGCCCGGACTCGCCGAACGCTGTCGCTCTTGCTCAGTCGCCCAGCAAGTCCGATGCGCCGGCTGCGACCTCCGGCGCGGGCTTCAAGGTTGACCCTGTGCATTCGTCGGTGGTGTACAGCATCCGCCATAAGAACGCCGCGAACTTCTACGGCATCTTCCGCGAAGTCAGCGGGCGCTTCAGCGTCACCGGCGACGCCTCGGACTTTATCGATGTGAGCGTAAAGGCCGATTCGATCGATTCGAACAACGCCGGGCGTGACAAGCACCTCAAGGGCCAGGACTTCTTCTCGGTCAAGGAGTTTCCCACGCTGACGTTCAAGAGCACCAGCGTCAAGAAGGCCGGCGACAAGACCTTTGACGTCACCGGCGATCTGACCGTTCGCGGCCAGACCAAGAGCGTCGTGGTGAAGGTTGAGAACACCGCTGCGGCTGGCCAGCCGCTGGGCGGCATCGAGGCGCGGTTCACCATCAGCCGCAAAGAGTTCGGCATCACCTATGGCCCGGAAGCGCTGGGCGATAGCGTGAGCGTGATCGTGGCGCTCGAAGGCTCGAAGTAAGCGAGCAGGCGTGAGGCGTGACGCTTCAGGCTTGAGACGACGCTGAAAATGAAAAAGGCTCGGCCCTGTGGGCCGAGCCTTTTCTGTTGGGTGGTGTTGCACAGGCTGAGCCGCAAATCACTTTCGGATCGAGGGCGGAAGCGCTCAGCCTTCGCTGGATGGGCGGCTTGGGTCGGGGACGAGCTTCTTTGGCGCGGATCCGGGTGCGCCGGGTGTGCTGGTGGTGGGCATGTCTGAGAGCCGGATGACGGTGCCGTCAGGAAGGATGACGGCGACGTCATCGAGCATGCCGTCAAACATGTTGGGCCCGAGTTGTCCGGCGGGCGGGGCACCGGGGTCGAAGGACATGATCAGCATGGCCGGGCCGTTATCGTAATCGAAGACGACAGGTTGGCCATTCTGCGGGCCGGGGCCACCTCCGCCGCGCTGCGTGCCGGCCTTCGACACGGCGGTGATATAACGCGAGAAGGCATCCCAACTCTCCCAGATGCTGTTGGGCTGGGGCTTGAGGTTGCCGAGCTTGGTATTGAGCTCCGTGCTGAAGGCCTTGATCTGTTCGTCGGTGTAAGTCGTGTTGGAAGAGAGCTTGGTGCGGAGCAAGGTGACGTCGCCGCCGTGGGCCGCAGAGGCGACGTTGTAGCCGGCAACGACGTAGGAGGACCACACGCGGGCGATCCCGATGGCTCCGCCGACGTACACGCCGGTGATCAGCAGGCTGATGATGATGCCGGCGATGGCCAGCCCGCGTCCGCCGAGGCGGCCGCCGCTGGCGGAAATGCGAATCAACGCCGCGACGCCCAGGATCAGTCCCAGCGTGCCGTGGACCACCGGGATGCAGCACAGCAGCGAGCACACCAGCGAGCTGATCGCCAAGGTGCTCGTGCGCTGCGGCACCATCAGCGGGGTATCACCCTGAGGGCCGAATGGGTTGGGTGTCGCGGCGAACTGGCTCATGGCAAACTCCTCGTAGACGGCGCGGGCGGGCAGTGACCCGAGCCCGGCGCAGTTGAACGGCACATGGTATCGCAAAGCTGCGTTGCTGGGGCGCAGTGGACGGGCCTCATCGCAGCGAGGCCCGCAGACGCGCCACGCATTGGGCAATGATCGGCGCGGCTTCGTCGAGCTCTTCGGGCGTGGTGAATCGTGAGAGCGAGAAGCGGACGGAGCCGTGGGCGAGCTCGGGGGCGATGCCCATGGCCAGCAGGACCGGCGAGGGATCGAGCGACCCGGACGAACACGCGGCCCCGGCGGAGGCGAACACGCCGCGCTCGCTGAGAGCGAGCAGGAGGGCCTCGGCCTCAAGGTGTGGGAAGGCGATGTTGACGGTGTTCCAGAGGCGAGCGGCGGGCGCTGTCGGGCCGTTGACGACGGCGCCGGGGCAGGATTCGAGCAACTGCGCTTGGAAGCGATCGCGAAGCGCGCCGAGGCGTGCGCGCTGCGTGGGGTCGGCGAGCCACGCGAGAGCGTGTTGACTGGCGATGCCGAGGGCAACGATGCCCGGGACGTTTTCGGTGCCGCCGCGGCGTTCGCGCTCTTGCGTGCCCAGGAGCTGCGGGCGCAGGGGCGTGCCGACGCGTGCGTAAAGCACGCCGGTGCCTTTGATGGCGTGGAACTTATGGCCGCTGCAGGTGAGCAGGTCACAGGCGATGGCGATGGGCGGCTCGTCAGGGTTCGCGATCCCCGCCGCGCCGTTGAGTTCGTCCTGCTCACGCACGCTCTGGACGATGCGCGTCGGAAGCTTGCCGACCCATTGGGTCGCGTCGATATGAAACTTCACGCCCGCGGGTTCGCACAGGCGGGCGATCGCCTGCACCGGCTGAATCGCGCCGGTCTCGTTGTTGGCCCACTGCACGCTCACGAGGGTGACGTCGCGATCGATGAGGCTGGTGGCGCGGGTGACGTCAACGACGCCTTGCGGGTCCAGGGTCAGTGTGCGGATCTCGACGTCGGGCGCGAGGGATTCGCAGAGCGAGCGGATCGCGGCGTGTTCAACACGCGTGGTGACGATCACGGGTCGTGAGGCGGAGCGCCGGGCGGCGAGGCTGCCGCGGATGGCCAGGTCGATGGACTCAGTCCCGCCGCTGGTGAACGTGATGGTGTTGGGGCGGACGCCCAAGAGAGCCGCGACGGACTGGCGTGCGTGGTCCACGCTGTGGCGGGCCTGCTGACCAGCGCGATGAATGCTCGAGGGGTTGTGCCAGTCGGCGCGCAGATGCTCCGCGAGGCCTTGAATGACCTCTGGCAGGGGCTGCGTGGTCGCGTTGTTGTCGAGGTTGGTCAAAGTGGCAAAGTGGCAAAGTGGCAAGGTGGCAAGGTGGCAAAGTGGCGAAGTGGCAACTTCGGGAGATTCGCGGCAGTTGCGGGGATGACGTACTTACGGCGTCTTGGTTGCGCGGGGCGACGCCGGGTCTTTGAGAGCCGGTCAGCGGGGTGGAGTTGTCGTGGTGTCGCTTTGTGCGTCTACGCCGCGGGTGTTGAGGACTGGCATTTGTTGGAGGTAACGTTGCGCGGCGGGGTGTTTGGAGTCGATGAACTGGGCGTGCGGGCCGTCGAAGATCACGCGACCTTCGTCGAGCATGATGACGCGCGGAGCGAGGCGGCGGAGGAGCTCACGATCGTGTGTGACGACGATCGTCGTGCGGTGGGCGGTGTCGGCCTTCGCGTGTTCGTCGCGTCGGGCGCGCTGGTGCGTGGCCCAGATGAGATCGTGGATCTGCGCGCTGATGACCGGGTCAAGGCCGGTGGTGGGCTCGTCGTAGAAGAGCACCAGCGGGTCGGCGGCGATCGCGCGCGCGATGGCGACGCGTTTGGCCATGCCGCCGGAGAGGCTGTCGCGTTCCTTGTTGATGACGTCGTCGGCGTCCAAAGCGGCGGCGGTGACGCTCTCGCGGACGCGGGCGGCGATCTGTTCTTTGCTCATGGCGCCGTGTTCGCGAAGCCAGAGTGCGACGTTGTCAAAGACGGTGCCGCTGAACAGGGCGTTGCGTTGGAAGACGACGGACCAGGCGAGACGGACACTGTCGAGTTCTTCTTCGTCGATGGCGTTGAGGTTGACCAGCGGCGTGCTGGGCTTGGTGTGGTTGACGGCTTCGACGGTGCCGGAGGTGGGGCGCATGAGGCCGGTGAGGTGGTCCAGGAGGACGGTCTTTCCGCCGCCGCTGGAGCCGACGATGGCGACGAGTTCACCGGCGTGAACTTGGAGGGAGATGTCGTGGAGGACGGTGCGTTCGCCGAAGTCTTTGCGGAGGCGGGTGGCGCGGAGTTCGGTGACGCCGCGGGCGAGTGGGAAGAGATCGACGGCGCGTTGGCGTTTGGAGCCGAACATTGCAAATTTCGAAGTGGTCAAATCGCCAAATTGCCAAATGAAGACACGCGGCCGGGTGCTCGATGCCCAGTGCCCGATACCCAGCGCCCAGTGCAGGGTGACTGCTTACTCCAGCTTGTCGCCGAGGGCTTTGAGCTTGCCGCTTTTCTGGGCGGCGAGGAAGACCTTGAGGCGCTCGCGATCAATGGGCGAGAGCGTCGCGACGGTTTTGCGGCGCGAGCTGATGTCGTCCATGATCTGAATGGTCTGCTGGCGAGTCACGCTCGGATCGATCGCGGCTTGGCGGATCGGGCTCTGCGTGGGCGAGAGACGGACAACCGGGAGGAGGATCGTGGAGTTCAGCGGGCCGGGGGCGGGCTCGAGGTCAACGACGGGCTCGCCGTTGGAATGACAGCCGCTGAGCATGAGGACGCTCAAGGCGAGGGCCAGGGCACAGGCGACGGCGCGCCCGGTGACGCGGCTGGGGCGTGCGGTGGTGCGGGGCGTCGCGAATGTGGGTGCGTACGAGTTCACGCCGGATCATATCGCTGATTCAGAGTTTGGGGGTACACTTTGGGAAGACCCCTAGGGGTGCCCCTGTCAAGGGGTGAGTTCGGACGCGGACGGGTGGCTTGGCACACGCTGGAGATCGACTCATGCGCAGCGACATCAAGTACAACAACATCATCGACTCGGCGGAAGCGCAGATGGCCCAAGCCGCGGCTGACCGCGCGCCGGAGCTGCATCACGCCGACATTGACGCCGACAAGTTCTACATCACGCAGCAGTACGCGCGGTACACGCCGGAGAATCACGACGTGTGGCGCGATCTGTTTGACCGACGCTGGACGATGCTGGAGCAGCAGGTGTCGCAGCAGTTCATCGAGGGGATGAAGGTGCTGCGGCTGACGCGCGATCACATCCCGCTGCTGGATGACTTGGTGCTGGAGCAGGATCTCACGATCGCGGGCGGCAAGGTGCTCAAGGCGGGCACGCGCATGGATGGGATCAACAAGTTCCTTGGGCAGGTGTCGAGCTGGGCGTCGTACGCGGTGCCGGGGTATTTGCCGGCAAAGGCGTTCTTCGCGTGCTTGGCGCAGCGTGAGTTTCCGACGACGGTGCTGATCCGCCCGCGCGAGGTGATGGATTACTTGCCCGAGCCGGACATCTTCCACGATGTGTTCGGGCATGTGCCGCTGCACACGCTGCGCGTGTTTGCGGACTTCCTTCAGACCTACGGCAAGGCGGCGATGATGTGCGACGACCCGGAGCACGTCGAGCGTCTGGGGCGGCTGTTCTGGTTTACGGTTGAGTTTGGCCTGATCCGCGAGAACGGGCAGGTGAAGGTATATGGCAGCGGCCTGGTGTCGAGCCACGCCGAGAGCGCGTATTCGCTGACCGGGCAATGGGAGAAGAAGGTGGGCGGGCCGGAGAGCGCCGTGGCGTGTTCGACGCGCGACGTGCCGGAATGGCGTCCGTTTGACCTTGAGCGGGTGTGCGAGACGCCGTTTGATATCGATCACTACCAGCCGATTTACTACGTGCTGGAGAGTTTCGAGCAACTGCGTGACGCGATGAACGAGTACGCCGAGCGCGTGGTGGGCAAGGCGGCGATGGCGGCGGCGGGGGTGTAAGCGGTGTGAGCAAGGGTGCTGGGCGCGACGCGTAAATATTTGTCGTGCTATGACAGGTGCCGGTGGCCGACCGACCAACCGGTCGGTAGACTTGCCCATGGCCGGTCGGAAGGCGGTTGACAAGCCGGGCACGCACTCGCAGGTGGACGCGATCCTTGACGCGGCCGAGGCGGTGGTGCTGCGCGATGGCATGGGCCGGCTGACGCTGGAGGCGGTGGCCAAGCGCGCGGGGTTGAGCAAGGCGGGGCTGCTGCACCACATCGCCAGCAAGGACGCGATGATCACCGCGATGGTCGAACGCCAGATCAGCCAGTGGCAGCAGGAGTTTCAACGGGTATTCGAGGGCCAGTGTGAAGCGGGCGTCAAGTGCCCCGCGGTGAGTTCGATGATGGGCACTTGCATGGCCGGCACTGAGAAATGGACTGAGAGCGAGCGAGCGCGAAACCGCGTGCTGGTCGCGGCCCTGGTCCACGACGAGCGCCAGGTCGAGCCCATGCGCAAGGTACACCGCCAGATGGAACGCATGCTGGCGAAGGACGGGCTGGAGCCGGGCGTTGCCGACACGATCCATTTGGCGATCCACGGGCTGTGGTTCCAGTGGATCTTTGGTATGGGTGATGTCTCAGCGTCCCGCTTGCGAGCAATCCGCGGCGTGCTGCGTTCGCTGGGCAAGCTGGACCCGGTGGACGGCAAGACGCCGGCGCGCGGACGTGTGACGAAGGGTGCAGTGCCGCGGCGCGGGGCGAATGGTGTGGGTGGAACGAAGAAGGCGGGGGCGGGGCGGTTGGATGGGTCACGGAACTTTGACGCGCGAGGTGGACATTGAGAGCGGTTGCTGTGGTTGCGGGCGTGACGTTGTTCGTGTCGTTGGCGGGCGTGGCGGTCGGGCTGTCGGTGTGGAAGGGGCGGCAGATGGCCGCGGCGGCGGCGCAGGTGCAGCCGGAGATGCCCGAGGCGGTGAACATCGTCGAGGTGAAGACCGCCAGGTGGCGTCCGACGAGCGATCTGGTGGGCACGGTGTTCGCGCGGCGCAGCGTGACGGTGCAGAACGAGCTGCCAGGCGTGGTGCGGTTCGTGGGCTTTGAGTCCGGGAGCATCGTCGAGGCGGGGCAGGTGCTGGTGAAGCTGGATGATCGGACAGACCAGGCGCAGTTGAAGTCGGCGGAGGCCGCGCTGCGCGTGGCTGAGGCGGACGTGTCCGTAGTCGAGACGCGGATCAAGCTGGCTGAGGCGGAGTTCAAGCGTCAGGAGCAGGCCGTGGCGTCGCGGGCGACGCCGGCGGTCGAGGTTGATCGCGCACGGGCGGAGATGGAGAAGACCGCGGCCGAGCGCATCCGCGCGCAGGCGACGGTCGATGAGGAGCGTTCAAAGGTGGAAGAGGTGCGCACGCGGATCGAGAAGCTCACGATCACGGCGCCGTTCCGAGCGCGGGTTGGCCTGCGCACGATTCACGAGGGGCAGTTCCTGGCCCAGCAGATGGGCATGGAGAGCACGCCGATCGCAACGTTGCAGGAAATGACCGACACGATCTTCATCGATTTCGCGATCCCGCAGGAATATCTCGATCGCGTGCGCATCGGCACCGTCGTGGTCGGCACGCGCGACACCGGCGGCACCGGTGGCACCGGTGGCAGCAGCGGCGGGAACGTTGAGCTGAAGGTCGTCGCGATCGACTCGACGGCGAGCTTGTCCACGCGCAATGTGCGCGTGCGAGCGGAGGTGGACAATCGCGATGATGCGCTCCGCCCGGGCATGTTCGTGAAGATCCGCGTGCCGGTGGAAGAGGCGCGCGATTACGTCGTCGTGCCGGTGACGGCGGTGCGGCGGGCGTCGTACGCGGACCAGGTGTTCGTGATCAAGGAAGTCCAGGAGCCGGGCCCCGACGGCGTGACGAAGCCCGCGATGCGGGCGAGCCAGCGCTTCGTGAAGCTCGGGCCGACAATCGGCGACGAGGTGATCGTGCTCGAAGGCCTGAACGCCGGCGACCGCATCGCGACGAGCGGGTCGTTCAAGTTGCGCGAAGGTGCGCTGGTCATGCCCGGCGGAGCGGGCGGTCCCGGCGGCCCGGGTGGCTCGCCACCCGCGGCGGGCGCGGCTGACTCTGGCGCGCCAGCGCCAACGGAGAAGAAAGACGGCGCGAACCCGCCAGCGGCACCGGTTGCCGGCGCGTCGGGTCAGAAGTAAGCGAGCAGTGGGGGGACCCGGGCGGTAACGCGGGCGTCGCGCCCGGGCTTGAGCGACATCAGCAACTGAGCACACGAAACCAGGGCGACGGGCCCTCAGCACTCATTCGAGGCACCCATGCGATCGATCACCGACATCTTCATTCGCAAGCCCGTCCTGGCGCTGGTGATCAACATGATCATCCTGGCGGTGGGCTGGCGCGCCATCGACTCGCTGCCGGTGCGACAGTACCCGCGCATCGAGTCCACCTCGATTGTGATCACCACGGCGTACATCGGAGCCTCCGCCGAGACGATCCGCGGGTTTTTGACAACGCCGATCGAACGGGCCGTGAGCGCGATCGACGGCATTGATTACATCGAGTCCAGCAGCTCGTCGGGCGTCAGCGTGATCACGGTGCGCCTGCGGCTGAACCACAACAGCAACGACGCGCTGGCGGAGATCGGTGCGCGGCTCAATCAGGTGCGCAGCGAACTGCCTGCGGAGGCGGAATCGCCGAGCATTGAGATCCAACGGGCGGACCGGCCTTATGCGACGTTTTACGTGAGTTTCACGAGCAAGACCCTCGACCTGCCGCGACTGAATGAGTTTTTGGCACGTCAGGTGCAGCCGGAGCTGGGGACGCTGGAGGGTGTGCAGCGGTGCGGAATCGAGGGGCCCCGGCCGCTGGCGATGCGGATCTGGCTGGATGAGGCAAAGCTGAACGCGCTGGACGTGACGCCGACCGAGGTGTACAGCGCGCTGCGCAACAACAACTTTGTCGCGACGGTGGGACGTACCAAGGGCGACAGCGTTCAGATCGACTTGCTCACGAACACGGACCTGCGCACGCCCGCGGAGTTTGAGCGGCTGATCATCCGTCAACTCGAGGGCTCGATCGTTCGGCTCAGCGATGTGGCGCGAGTCGAGCTGGGCAGCGAAGAGGCGACGGGCGAGGCGGGTTTCAACAACGACCCCGCGATCTATCTCTCGGTATGGCCTCTACCCAGCGCGAATGAGCTCGATGTCGCCGCGGCGTTGAAGGCAAGATTGAAGGACATCGAGAAGATTCTGCCGCCCGGCGTGAAGATGGAGCTGGCGTACGACGGCACGTTCTACATGCGCAACGCATTGAGCGAGATCACCAAGACGTTGCTCGAAACGGTGCTGATTGTTTCGATTGTGGTGTTCCTGTTCATGGGCTCGTTCCGCACGGTGCTGGTGCCGCTGATGGCGATGCCGATCTCACTGGTGGGCGCGTGCATCTTTATGGTGGCGCTGGGCTTCTCGCTCAACCTGCTGACGATCCTGGCGATCGTGCTGAGCGTCGGCCTCGTGGTCGATGACGCGATCGTCATGGTGGAGAACGTCGAGCGGCATATCCGCGAAGGAATGAACCGCACGCAGGCGGCGCTGAAGGGCGCGAGGGAACTGGTCGGCCCGGTCATCTCGATGACCATCACGCTCGCGGCGGTCTACGCGCCCATTGGCTTCCAGGGCGGCCTCACCGGCGTGCTGTTCAAGGAGTTCGCATTCACGCTCGCGGCGGCGGTCATCGTCTCGGGCATCACGGCCCTCACGCTGTCCCCTGTGCTGAGCTCATTCATGGTGCCGGCCCACGGCAAGGAAGGGTTCTTCACGCGCTTCGTCAACAGCGTCTTTGATCGCGTGCGCACGTTTTATGGGCACGTGCTCGATGTGAGCCTCGGGCTTCGCTGGACCATGGCCGCGGCGGCGGTGGTGATCACCGTGGGCGCGGTGCCGCTGTATATGTTCAGCGGCAAGGAACTGGCGCCGACGGAAGACGAGGGCATCGTGTTCTTCCAGCTTGAGGCGTCGCCCGACGCGACGCTTGAGTCCACGGTGCGCTCCGCGAGCGAGATCACGCGGACCTTGGGCGAGATCAAGGAAACGAAGTTCGTCTTCCGCGTGCTGCAGCGTCCGTCGTCGGGCTTTGGCGGGATTCAGACGAAGATGTGGGACGAACGCGACCGCGACACCAAGGAGATTCAGCTTGAGGCGCTCCAGCGCGTGTGGGTCGTGCCGGGCGTGCGGGCGGTGGCGGGATTGCCCGCGCCGCTGCCCGGCGCGGGTTTCTTTGATGTTGAACTCGTGGTCACCAGTTCGGACGAGCCGCAGCAGATGGCACAGTTCGCCGGGCAACTGGTCGGTGCGGCGTACGGTTCGGGCAACTTTGTTTACGCCGATACCGACCTGAAGATCGATCTGCCACAGACGCAGATCGTGATCGATCGCGAGAAGGTCTCGGACATGGGGCTGGATCTTGCGAGCGTGGGGCGCGACTTGGCCGTCATGCTCAGCGGCGGGTACGTGAATCGATTCAACTACGAAGGCCGCAGCTACAAGGTCATCCCGCAGGTGACTGACGAGAGTCGGGCGCGCCCGGAACAGCTCTTGAACATGAAAGTGCGGACAAGGGACGGCGGTCTGGTGAGCGCCTCGTCCTTCGTCACGCTTGAGACGAAAGCTGCGCCGCGGACGCTGAACCGCTTTCAGCAGCGCAGCAGCATGAAGGTGTACGGAATCTTGAAGCCGGGCGTGACGAAGGCCGACGGCCTTGCGGCGCTTGAGGCGACCGCCCGCCAGATCCTCCCCCCCGGATACGCGCTGGATTACGTCGGTGAGTCACGCCAGATCAAGCAGGAGGGCGCGTCGCTGGCGGTGACGCTGGGCTTCGCGCTGGTGCTCATCTACCTGGTGCTCGCGGCTCAGTTCGGCAGCTTCCGCGATCCGCTCATCGTGCTGCTGGGGAGCGTGCCGCTGGCGATCACCGGCGCGTTGATCTTCACGTTCCTCGATCTGACGACGATCAACATCTACTCGCAGGTTGGGTTGATCACACTGGTGGGGCTCGTGGCCAAGAACGGCATTCTCATCGTGGAGTTTGCGAACCATCTGCGTGAGGAGGGCATGAGCAAGTATGACGCCGTGAAGCAGGCGAGCATGACGCGGTTGCGTCCGGTCTTGATGACGAGCGTCGCGACGGTGGCGGGGCACTTCCCGCTCGTGCTGGTCAGCGGCGCCGGTGCGCACGCTCGCAACTCGATCGGCTACGTGCTCGTGACGGGAATGACGATCTCGACGGTGTTCACGCTGCTGTTTGTGCCGAGCATTTATCTGCTGATCGCGGGGAAGCACAAAGCCAAGCCGCACGCCGAGGGCGAGGACGCCGGGCACCCGGATGCGGCTGGTCACACGCCGGTGGCGCGCGAGATCGAGGATCCGAGCATCCCGCCGCGGGTCGTGCCGCGCCCGGCGTGAGATCGCGGCGGGGCCGAGCGCCTGGATCGCGGAGGAACGGAGGGGAGCGGAGAGCGCAGGCGAAGATCCGCGTGTCACGGTTCCAGGTCAAGACCAAGTTCGAACAACGTTGATGAACAAGGGCGCGGGGGTCCGCAACCCGCACGCACGCTCTCCGCTCCCCTCCGCTCCTCCGCGATCGTTGCTCCCGGCGTCCAGCCGCGATCGTTGCGCCCGGCCGTTGCTCGGGCCTCGCGCTCCCGCCGGACGCCAAGCGCAATCCCTCCGAGAATCCTCAAGGATTTTCTTGCACCGACTCGCGCAGCCTCTACACTTTTGCCGGACGCAAGGCGGCGTCCTCGGCGCGCGGCCACGCCCCAGCGAAGATCCGGGCTCGGCACACTGACCCCTCAGCCATCGCGACGACGTGTCACTCCCCGTTCCCGGTTCTGTTGCGTGTGTTGACGCGTGTGCTTGGCTGGGTCATTTGTGCGGTTCGTTCTCGCCGCTCGTTCCCACCGACATCACACGCTTCAGCCCGCGTCACGATCCGGTAGCCGGTTTGTTGCTTCGCGTCTGATTGCTCAATCGTGTCGTGTGTTCCTCTCGCATCTTCTTTCTTGTTCGCGCAAAAGCACCATGGCCACCATCTCCTCTTCGAAGAACGCCTTTATCCAAGGCCGCTGGACGAGCGAAGACTCCTCGCGGCTCTTTGGCATCCCCGATTGGGGCAAGGGCTACGTTGGCGTCAACAGCGACGGGCACATCACCGTTCTGCCCACCAAAGACCCCGCCAAGCAGATCGATATCTTCGAGGTCGTCGAGGGCCTGAAGCAGCGCGGCGTACACACGCCGGTGCTCCTGCGCTTTAACGACCTGCTCGAGCACCGCCTGCGCGAGATCCGCACCGCGTTTGACCACGCGATGACCGAACACGCATATGCAGGGGGTTACTCGTGCGTCTATCCGATCAAGGTCAACCAGCAGCGCCACGTCTGCGAGCAGATCGCATCGCTGGCGGTCGATCTCCGCTTCGGCCTTGAGGCCGGCAGCAAGCCCGAGCTCCTCGCGGTGCTCGGCCTGTCAGCCACCGCCGGCGGCCCGGGCGTCAACGGCATGCCGATCATCTGCAACGGCTTCAAGGACTCGGAGTTCATCGAGACCGTGATCCTGGCGACCAAGCTTGGGCGCAACATCATCCCCGTGGTCGAGAAGTTCGACGAGCTCGAGCTCATCGTCAAGCACGCCAAGACGTACAACGTCCGCCCCAAGATCGGCGTGCGCATCAAGCTCAGCAGCCGCGGCACCGGTCGATGGGAAACCTCCGCCGGCGTGCGCAGCAAGTTCGGCCTGTTCGTGAGCGAAGTGCTGCGGGCGGTGGACTACCTCAAGAAGCACGACATGCTGGATTGTCTGAACCTGGTGCACTGCCATGTGGGCAGCCAGCTCTATGACATCCGCGTGCTGAAGAACGCGATCAACGAGCTGACGCACATCTACTGCGAGCTGCACCGGTTGGGCGCGGGCGTCACGATGCTGGACATCGGCGGCGGCATGGGCGTGGATTACGACGGCAGCCAGTCGGCGTGGTCCAGCAGCATCAACTACAGCGTGCAGGAATACGCCGCGGACGTGGTGTACAGGATCAAGAGCGTGTGCGATGACGCGAAGGTGCCGCACCCGCTGATCATCTCTGAGTCCGGCCGCGCGATGGTCGCCTACGGCAGCGTGCTGGTGATGGACGTCGTAGGCGCGAGCAAGTTTGAGCAGAACCCGGACATGCCCGCAATCGATCGCGCCATGACCGAAGAGAAGGCCCGCGGCGGGGAAGTTCCCCAGCCCGTGCTCGATCTGCTGGACGCGTATCAAAACATGACCGATCGCAACCTGCTCGAGTCGTATCACGACGCGACGCAGGCCCGCGATGAGGCCATGAGCCTCTTCAGCCTCGGGTACATGTCGCTGCCCATGCGAGCGATCGCGGAGCAGTTGTTCTGGGCCATTGGCCACAAGCTGCTGGAAAAGGCCGTGAAGCGCGGCGAGCTCCCCGATGAGTTCGAATCACTCCCGGAACTGCTCAGCGACATCTACTTCTGCAACTTCTCGCTCTTCCAGTCGATGCCCGACTCATGGGCCATTGACCAGCTCTTCCCCATCGCGCCGATCCACCGCCTGACCGAAGAGCCCACGCGCAAGGGCATCCTTGCCGACATCACCTGCGACTCCGACGGGAAGATCGACCACTTCGTCGACAAGCGCATCGACAAGAAGACCCTCGAACTCCACGAGCTGCGCGATCGGCCCGAGGGCGAGGTCGGCATCGAGCCCTATTACCTGGGCGTGTTCCTGCTGGGCGCGTACCAGGAAATCCTGGGTGACTTGCACAACCTGCTGGGCGATACGCACGCGGTGCATATCAGCATCAACGACGCGGGCCAGTGGTCGATCGAAGAAGTGATCGAGGGCGACACCGTCGAAGAGGTCTTGAGCTACGTGCAGTACGACGTGGACGACATCAAGCGCGCGATGCGGCTGGATATCGAGGCCGCGTGCCGCCAAGGGCGGTTGACGGTGGGCGAGGGCAAGAGCCTGCTGAAGTACTACGACGATGGGCTGGAGGGGTACACGTACTTGGAGGAGTGAGCGATACACGTGCTCATTCCGGGCCGGACGATGCGTTTGTGTTCAGCATTGAACAGAAGCCGCGCGAGTTCCTGCGTGCGGTGTTTTCGCCATATGTCGAGGCTCCGCCGCCGCCGGCGTCGGGCTGGAGGCGGCTGATCCAATCGTCGTGGCCGCTGCTGGCGATGCTCGCGGGCGCGGGCGTGGTCTTGGTGCATTCACTGGTATTGTCGCGCGGTCGAGGGGGCTCGACCGAGAGTGTCTTCGCGATCACGTTTGGTGCAATCTTCGGCGTGTACGGCGCGCTCGAGTTCGTGCGCCGGCTGCGTGCGATGACCGGCGCCTCGGCGGTTGCGCTCGAGCGAGCCTGGGTCCAGCAATGCGGGAATCTGGCGCTCGAAGGCCGCATCGAGTACCGAGTGAACAGCCGCGGTATTGAGGTGGTTGCGCCCAGCGGCTCCACCTCGATGAACTGGGCTGATCAACAAGCGGGCGTCAGCGTCTCGCCGTACGGCGTCGTGTTGGTCAATCATCTCGCGGACGGCTCAACGCGTGGCGTGCTGTTGCCCGCCGTGATGCTTGCAGACCAAATGCCCCGCGTGCTGGAGGCGATGTTCCTGTGGACACGCCCGCACATTGAGCCGGCGGGCCCCGACGCGCCGAGCCCGTGGGATCAGCTCGCGTACCACACGCGATACGAGGTTTGCCAGGAGGATCTCGAAGGCGTCGCGAAGCAGTTCACTCGGGCAGACGAGTCGGCCCGTAACGTGCAGGGCGAACGTCGGATGGAGGTTGTCGCGACCGCGATTGTGCTGGGCGTGATGACGTTCTTCCTCGCGATCCGCTTGATCGGCGTGCGCGGGTCCGGATTCTCGTGGACGGACCTCGCGTCGAGCGAAGTCCTGTTGGCTCCCTTTCTGGCGTACTGGTTCTTCGCGACGCTGTCGCGATATCGCAGCGAGCACAAGGTGCTCGCGCAGAACTGGGCCGCGGCGGGACCGCTGGTCAGCACCCAGCCACCAATCGAACTGATTGTCAGCGCCGCCGGTCTCAACGTGCGGGCGTCGTGGACTTGGATCCATGTGAGGTGGCGCGAGATTACCGGCATTCACGAGCTCAAGACCGGCACGCTCTACACGCACGGCTATCGCACGCCGTTTCTGTTCCTGCCGATCGATAACACGCATCCGCAGCACGCAGCGATCGCGACGATGATCCGCGAGCGCGTCGCGCAACTCGGCGGCCCGGACGCCAACCGCGTGCGACTGATCGTGACCGACCGCGACGTGGGGTGTCCAAAGTGCGGGTACAACATGCGAGGGATTGAATCGCTCATCTGTCCTGAGTGCGGCATCAAGCTCGACCGCAAGAGCTTCCCGGTCGCGTTCCCGGAGGACAGGGTGCAGCGGTCGTTCAGTCTGAGGCGTTGAGCCGCGGTCGCGACGTGCGCCGAGTTGTACGTTCAAGGAAAAGCAGTTCTGCGGGGCGGCGTTCTCTGATGTGGCGTGAGACTTCGTGAACCATCCGATTGAACACCCCGACGATGGCTCAAGCGCACAGACGCCGGGTGGCAACGCGTGGACGCGTGATCGGCTCGATGTCCAGTTCACGCTCAACGAGGGCGACATCTTGCAAGTGTTGCGTGATCTTCGTGAGGCGGATCCGAAGGTGTTGCGCAAGCGCGAGAAGGCGCGTTCAGACGCGGCGCTCGGCGGCATGCTCGTGGTTGTGTGCGTCGGCATCGCGATATTCCTGGGCTGGTTCTCGTTGAGGCACCGCGGTGTGAGCCCAATGCTGTATGTCATCATCGCGAGCAGTGTCTGGAACAGTGTTCTGATCGCTCTGTACTGCTGGTGGCGCGTGCGTGCGGTCTCGCCTCATGCGATCCCACGCGCCGATCGCAAACGGGCGCGTGCCATGCTTGAACAACTCGGTGCATCACCGTTCCGCTACGGCTTCGATCTACAGGGCCTGCGCATTCAGCACGATGATGGGCGCATCGACGACATTCCCGGAGACACGATCCGCCGCGTACAGAGCGTGCCCAGCGGCACGGCGTTCTTCGGCAAGGGCGATCAACTCCTGGCCATTCTGCCCAGCCGCGTGTTGTCAAACGCAGACGTTCACGCGTTCCTTCAGCGGCACCGCGATGGCTATCCGCACGTTCGCGACGCCGATGACGCGTGGCTGCTCGCCCACCTCAAAGACCGGCACGTCCCGTGCCCGCATTGCCGCTACGACCTCTGCAACCTCGCGCTCACACGCTGCCCGGAGTGCGGCATCGCGCTCACGCGGGCAGCGCTGGAGGAGCCGGTGTTTGGGCCCCCGGATCGCTGAGATTCGTTCGAATGCTGGCATCTCCATACACTCGGTGATGCGCCATGGATACTTGTTCGCCATGATCCCGTTGGCCGCCGCGGCGTTGCTCCTGCCCGCCTGCGCCTCGCCCTCTTGGCAAACCGGCTATCGCCCGCTGACGCCCGAGGGCACGCTCGCAGCTCCGCTGAACGCGAAGAACCAAGCGTCCATCGTCGAGACCGGCGTCGCGCCGGTTGACCTCAAGCGGGTTCCGCTGGAGGAGATTTCCATCGGCAACGTGCCCAGCGACTGCGTCGCTCTGGGCTTCAGCGAGTATGAGCGGCGCTCGCCGGGCGGGCTGGATGACGAGGCGCGCCTGATCGAGTTCGCGCGATCGATCGGCGCGACGCGCGTGCTCTGGGGTTCAGGGTTCAGCCATCGCACGACGAGCACCGAGTTTGAGACCGCCGCGGGTTCGCACGGCACACACATCTGGGATCGTTACCCGCGCTCTGCCGACAGCGGCTCGCAGTTCTACTCCGTGCCGGTGACTCGCGTGGACGAGTGGTACACGCTGCGGGCGCTGTTCATGCGGGCCCGCTGAGCGGCGGCGCTCGTGCCCATCGCGCAGACGCGGGTGCGACGTTTCGATACACTCAGGGCGTGAGCAAGCCGCTGGTGATTCAGACTGAGCATCTGGACGAAGAGCCCGCTTCGTGGCTTCGCGAGCGCTGCCGACTCGAAGTGTGCTCGCCGGATGATGCTGGTTTCGGCGCGTTGCTTGCGCAGGCCGACGGCCTACTGATCCGCACCTACACACGCGTCACGCCGTCGCTTCTCGACAAGGCGCCCCGATTGCGCGTCGTCGCGCGGGCCGGCGTGGGGCTGGACAACGTCGATCTCCCCGCTTGCGCCGCGCGCGGCGTGCGCGTGCTCTCCACGCCCGATGCGAACACGTCCGCCGTAGTCGAGTACGTGTTCGCCCTGCTGCTGGACGCGACGCGTCCGCGGCTGTTCCTGGGCGAGGCGATCGACGCCCCGCGCTGGAAAGAAGTCCGCCAAGAACTCCGCGCACGCCGCCAGCTCCGCGAGTTGACGCTCGGCATCCTCGGCTTCGGGCGCATCGGCACGTCGGTCGCGCGCGTGGCGCGTGAGCTCGGCATGACCGTGCTGTTTCACGACGTGCGCGAGATCCCGCCCGATCAACGCCACGGCGCGGAGTCGGTCTCGCTCAACGACCTGTGCGCGCGGGCCGACGCGTTCACCATCCACATTGACGGCCGCCCGGAGAATCGCGGCGCCGTCAATGCGGATGTCATCGGGCGGCTGAAATCTGATGTGATCCTGATCAACACGAGCCGCGGGTTTGTGATGAACGACATCACGCTTGCGGATTTCATGATCGCGCACCCCGCGGCCGTCGCGCTGCTGGATGTCCATGAGCCCGAGCCGTTCGACGCGACGCATCCGCTGCTGGAGATTGCGAACGTGCATCTCAGCCCGCATATCGCCAGCGCCACGGACCTGGCGCAGAAGAACATGTCGTGGGTCGTGCGCGACCTGTGGGCGGCGCTGAGCGAGACGCAGCCGCGGGGATGACGGGTTGTCCTGATCGCGGAGAACGCGAAGAAGAGCGGAGAGATCTTGGTTTCTGCTCGATCCCCCGTTCCCCCGTTCCCCCGATCCCCCGATCCCTTCTTCCTCGTGCCTCGATGCCTTCTGCCTCGATGCCTTCTTCACGATCACAATCGGTCTTTAGGTCTCTGTTTGCGCTGCCAACCGCTCGATCGCATCCGAGGCCCGCGCTGGGCCATCGTCTGCCACCATCGCTTGGGCAACCCGCCGCGCCGCTGTCGCCGCCTCGCCCGCAAGTAACAGCGTGAGTGTCTTCGTCAACGTCCGCACGCTCGCGCCCGGCGTTGCCCGCATCGCGACGCTGAGGCGAGCCGCGCGCAGAGCGTTGTCGAACTCATCGTTCGCGTGCGGCAGGATGAGCTGCGGGCTGCCGGCACGAAGGCCTTGCGCCGTGGTGCCGACTCCGCCGTGGTGGATGACCGCCGCGGCTCGCGGGAACAGCGTGGAGTATCGCGCATAGGACGCGACATGCACCGCGTCGGAGCTGACATGCTCGCGTGTCTTGGCGACATCGCTGGATCCGACCAGGAGCACACACCGTCGCCCGAGCCGCTGGCTGGCAACGCGCGCCCGTTCGTAGAAATCCCCGGCGTGATGCACGACGCTCGAACCAAGCGTGAACACCAGCGGCGGCTCGCCCCGCGAAACAAACGCCTCCAGCTCGGACTCTTCCTGTGTGTGCTCCGGGTGTGCGTCGTAGACGCAGAAGCCACAAATGGTCGCGTCGGGCGGGTCGCCTGGTGTCGCGGCGCGGAAGGTGGGGGACCAGAGGCCGAGTTTGACGCCGTCGCCCTTGAGGCCGTGAGCGAATGCGTCGCGCCGTCGCTCCAGGCCGCACTCGACGCGGAGCGCGTCGACACGCCGATCAAAGACGAAGCCCGCGTATCGACGCGCCCACGGCAGAGCCGCGCGCCAAAGCCATGCGAGCCGAACCTGCGGGCTGAATGCGCCGAACGCGCCGGGGTCGTCGGGCGAGAACCAGAACAGCGGGGTGAGTGAGGCGCACGCCGTGGGAATGTGCTCGCGCTGCAGAGCCCAGTCTGGCCCGAAGCTGATGATGTGGCGGAGGGCCGCGTGCGGACGAAACTCGCGGATCGCGCGGCGTGTGGCGACGAAGTGCTCACGAGCGCGGTTCAAGACCAGCTCGTTGACGACGAATCGTCCGCTCACCCGGGGCGAAACGAGGCGCGGGTCGGCGATCGCGCCGAGATACTCCTCGCGCGTGCCCAGCGCGGCAAACTCCAGCCCGGCGCCGCGGACGCGCGACTCGAAGTACGGGTTGGTCATCAGCAGCACGTCGTGCCCGCGCCGTCGCAGTTCGATCCCCACCGCGATGTACGGGTGTACGTCGCCCGCAGAGCCGATGGTGGTGAGAAGGACGCGCACGCGAACGATACCCTGTCGATTCGCGGGGGGTGCGGGGGGTGCTGCGCCGCGCGCCAGCGTGAGTCAAGAAGATCAACGACCGATTTGCACGCTTCGTAATGATGCGAGCGCGACGCAAGCGCGGACGCGTTCGACAACGTCTCCCGAACCCAACCGGTGGTATGGCGATGTGCGTGACACACGACTTCGACGAGTCGTGTGCGCTGCGCCAGAATCGCCGCGCTGTCAAGTGCAAAACAGCGCGGGTGTATGCTGTGCGAATGCGTGTTTTTGATTGACACGTTCACGCGGAACAACTACCGTCGAAGTTCCGAGTCGGGACGATGCCGACGCTCTGCTGACCACCCGTCTTGTCGAGGAGGAGTCTCCTTTGAATGCCCCGAGCACTCGCGCCGGTCGGGCGATCGCGCCGCCAAAGCCCGTGAGAGTTGACCCTGACGAGCACGTTTGGCGGCTCCTGCTTTCGCACATGCGACAGACGCAGCCGCAGATCTGCCGCCAGTGGTTTGAAGAGATCGAGCCCTTGGGAATTACCGGGGGCGTGCTGTATCTTCGCGCGCACAGCAATGTCCATCGCGACTATCTCCAGCGTTCGTGCCTTGTGCCGTTCAATGACAGCGCTCAGGTCGCCAGCGGGCGGCTGATCGCGGTGCGCTTCATCGGGCCTGACGACGAGTTCAACGTGGACACCGGCGGCGGACATGCCCCCCGCGATGGGGCCATGGCTCACGCCGCGAACGGCGCAGCCCCCGCTGCGCGCCCCGCGCCGCAAGAATCACCCGGCGCAGAAATCGCCGGCACCGCCGCCGAGTCACCCGGCGAGGGCTTTGCTTCGGCAGTCGAACAGCCGGATCGCGCGCCCTCGCTCAACGGCGCCGCCAATGGGCATGCTGACTCGGGCGATGTCGCCGCGGACCCGCCCGTCTTCGCTGCGCGCCCCGGCGGCGAGGTGTTGCCTGTTCCCGGCTCGGGCGTCTATCGACCCGAGGCCAATACCGAGCATCTCTATGACGACGGGCTCGTGCTCAACCCCGATTATGGGTTTGACAACTTCATCGTCGGCCCCAGCAACCGCCTCGCCCACGCCGCGGCTCTCGCGGTCGCCGCTAACCCTGGTCGCGCGTACAACCCGTACTTCGTCCACGGCGACGTCGGCCTCGGCAAAACTCACTTGCTCCAGGCGATCTGCCTGACGATCCGCGCCGCGAAGCCCGACGCCGTGATCTATTACACAAGCTGCGAGGGCTTCATCACGCAGTTCATGGACGCAGTCGCCGCGGGCGCGATGAGCCGCTTCCGCCACAAGTTCCGTCACGTCGATGTCCTCGTGGTTGACGACATTCACTTCCTCTCCAAGCGCGACCGCTCGCAGGAAGAGTTCTTCCACACCTTCAACAGCCTCTACCAGAGCCACAAGCAGCTTGTGCTCAGCAGCGACGCGGCCCCGGAAGACATCCCGGACCTCGAAGGTCGGCTCGTCTCGCGGTTCAAGTGGGGCCTGGTTGCGGAGCTCACCCCGCCGTGTTACGAGACGCGCGTGGAGATCCTCAAGAACAAGTCTCGCATCCGCGGCATGAACCTGCCCGACGATGTCGCCTGCGACCTCGCCGGCCGGATCGACACGAACATCCGCGAGCTCGAGGGCGCGATCGTCAAGCTTCAGGTCTTCGCGAACGTCGAGAAGAAGCCGATCGATCTCGATCTCGTGCGCGCCTGCTTCAACGACCCGACGACGCCCAAGAGCGAGCCGCGGATCCAGATCCAGACGATCATCAACTCCGTGACGGAGTACTACGGCGTCAAAGTAACGGACTTGCAGAGCAAGCGCCGTCAGCGCTCGATCGCGCAGCCGCGCCAGCTCTGCATGTACCTCGCGCGCAAGCACACGCGGTATTCCCTGGAGGAGATCGGCGGCTACTTTGGCGGTCGCGATCACACGACGGTGATGCACGCCGTGAAGACGATCGACGACCGGCGCGAGACCGACGCGGAGTTCAACAACGTGGTGAAGTCCTTGGAGGAGCACCTGCGGATGCCGGAGTGATCGAGCGCCGGCGCGGGTCAGCCCGGATGAAGAGCGTGTCGCCCGCGGCCCAGCGTGGGCTCACCCTCGTGTCATCTTCTAACGCATGGAAATCGCGATCTGCATCGTGGTGATGATCGGGGCCGTGCTTGGCGGTCTGGCGCTCACGCTGCTCACCGGCCCCGGCGTGTGGCTCATGCTGCTGGCCGCGGGCGGAATTCAGTGGTATTCGTCGAGCGTCACCGGCACCGGCTACTTCCCGCTGTGGTTGATTGTCACGGTGCTCGTGCTCGCGCTCGTGGGTGAGCTGCTGGAGTTCATCGCCTCGGCCGTGGGGGCAAAGACCGCCGGCGGGTCGCGGGCCTCGGGCGTCGGCGCAATCGCGGGCGCGATCATCGGAGCGATCGCGGGCACCGCGTTCATCCCGCCGGTGGGCACGGTCATCGGCTCGATCATCGGCGCGGGCGCGGGGGCACTGGCGCTCGAGATGGGCTGGGCCAAGAACCAGAGCTGGCGCTCCGCGAGCAAGGTGGCGCTCGGGGCCGCGGCGGGTCGCGCCGTCGCGACCGTCATCAAGGTCACGATCGCGATCGTTGTTGGCGTCAGCCTGATTGTCGCGCTGGTCGTTCGCGCGATCGCGTGACGTGGGTGGCGTGGAGGATGCGATGATCATTCGCGGCGCCGAGCATCTCGAAGAGGTCTTTGCGGGTCGGGTGCATGACGCGAAAATGGTGTTCAACGATCGTGGTGCCGTCGTGTTCCCGACGACACAGCAGCACCGGGAAATGAAGGCCGAGGGCATCTCGTACGAAGATGACTATCGAGGAAATGCTCTCGCCGCAATGCTCCGGCGTGACGCGATCGAGATTCGGTTTCACCGTGAATACGACGACCGGGTGGTAACTCGGATTGTGAGCCGGTTGCTCACTCTGCCAGAACTCGCGGGATTGGCGATCGCTCAAGTAACCTACCAAGGGCGGCCTCTCACGATCCGGTAACGATGGCCGTCGCGAGCGACCGACGCCAAGCGCATACCCACGCTGTGACAAGCGCTAGCGCCGCTCTGTCACCCCGACCTCACCCCTCGCCCCGGCCACGCTTCACTTCATCCGCCCGCGATTCCCAGCGTGTGCGCAGCGTGTGCTCGATCTTCAGCAGATCAAGGCATTTACCGACGACAAAGTCCACAATCTCCTCGATCGTCCGCGGCTTCAGATAAAAGCCCGGGTTCGCCGGCGCGATGATTCCGCCCGCCAGCGTCACCGTTTCCATGTTGCGGATGTCGATCAGCGACAGCGGGCTCTCGCGATGCACCACGATCAGCGGGCGTCGCTCCTTCAGCGTCACCATCGCCGCTCGCGCCAACAGATTTGAGCCAGCGCCGCTGGCGATATAGCCCAGGGCCGTGCTGCTGCACGGGATCACCACCATGCCGTCGTGCATGAACGAGCCCGAAGCGATCACGGCCCCAACATCCTTATGCGGATGTACGAACAACCGCCGCTTCGCGTCCTCAAGCTCCGCCCCGCGGATCGACGGCGTGAGCTGCTCAAGCTCCAGCTTCGTGATGTCCAGTTCGTCGTGCAGGAGCTGCCGCCCGTACTCGGTCACCACCAGGTGTACCTCGTGGCCCAGCAGGAGAAGCTGCTCCAGCAAGCGGCACGAGTAGGCGGCTCCCGACGCGCCGGAGATCCCAACGACCACCCGCTTGCGCGAGGTCGGCGTGCCTCGCTCTGCGCGATCGTCGGCCCGCGTCAGCGGCGTTCCGGAGGGCGTGGTCTCGGGTGCGCCGGCACCGGCCCGTCGTGCGGGGACGCGACGGTGAATCTGACTGGTGGGTGGAAGTCGCTTGGCCATGGCGTGCTCGAATGAACCACACGCCGAGAGGATCGCGCGGGGTGAGTAGATGCGACTATATCGCGCCGCGCCATCCCCTCGCGAAAACCCGGCGCGCACTCCAAATCCCAAAAACAAACCGGCCCCAACGCACGCGTCGGGGCCGGAAGAACTTCAAACTTCAAGACTCACGTCTTCCCACTCGCGACTCGGAACTCGCGACTCGCGACTTTCCACCACTCACACCACCTGCAGCAACTTCATCGTCTCTTTCACGATGTCGTTGCTCGACAGGCCGCACATCGCCAGCACCTCATCAGGCGTCTTGGCGCTCTTGGGGATCCGGCGGACGTGCATCTGGCGGAGGGTGAACGCGTCGCCGCTGCCGGTGAGCGCATCGGCGATGGCCGAGCCGATGCCGCCGCCGTAGTTGTCCTCGATCGAGATGATGAAGCCGCCGTTCTGGTTCGCGATGTCCATCAGCGCGTCGGTGTCAAACGGCAGCGAGTACAGGTCAACCAGCGTCGCGGAGATGCCGGCCTTGTCCAGCGCGTCCAGCGCCTTGTTGGCCTCGTGGACCATATAGCCCGAGGCGCACAGCAGCACATCGCGGCCCTCACTGAGCACTTCAAACCCACCGAGGTTGAACGCGGTCGAATCGCTGTAGATGAACTCGGTGTCGGCGCGGAGCGTCCGCATGTAGCAGACGCCCTCATACTCCGCCATCGCGTGCGTGAGCGCGTACGCCGCGTAAGCGTCTGACGGCTGGAGCACGTAGCACGCGGGGTTACCGCGATGATCGCGCACGGTGCTGAACGAGCGGAACCAGGAGATATCCGGGAGCGACATCTGGCTCGGGCCGTCGGCCGCGAGCGTGATGCCGGCGTGGCTGCCGACGATCTTGAGGTTCGCGCCGCCGTTGATCGCCATTTCAATCTGGTCGTACGCGCGAGTCACAAACTTCGCGAACGTCGAGCAGAACGGGATCTTGCCGCCCGCGGCCATGCCCGCGCCGGCGCTGATCATGTTCTGTTCCGCGATCTTGCACTCGACGAACCGGTTCGCCAGGGCCGGGTCTTTCTTGAACATGTCGGCATACGTGCTGTTGCTGACGTCGGCGTCAAGCACCACGACGCGATCATTCACATGACCCAGCGCCCGCAGCGCCACGCCGTAGGCCCGACGCGTCGCCATGCGGCCCGACTGGATCGCGCTGACGAGGTCGAACTTCTTGGCCATCTCGCCCAGCGGGATCATCTCGTCCTGCTTGATGTCGCGCTGCTTGAGCTCCGTTGGCGGCTGGATCTCGAAGCTGTCGCTGCTGACCAGCGAGCTGGTCAACTGCACGCGCTTCTCGTCAAGTTCGCTCAAGGCCTTGGCCAGCGCGTCGCCGGTGGCGGGCTTGCCGTGCCAGCCGCCGCCGTGCATGCCGCTGACGCCCCAGCCCTTTTCGGTCTTGGCGACGATCGCGATCGGCGTGCCCCAGGTGCCGGCGTTCTTGGCGAACTCGTCCAGCGCACCCTTGATTGCCTTCGGGTCGTGCCCGTCGATCTCCAGTACCTTGAAGCCGATGGCGGTCAGACGCTTGACCTGCACCTCGGCCGATTGCTGATGGCTGACGCGCTCCGCCTGGCCGTAGTCGTTGCAGTTGAGAATCGTGCAAACGTTCGTCAGCTTGCGCTCGATGATGAAGTCGTACGCCTCGGAGATCTGGCCCTCGCGTGACTCGCCGTCACCGATGATGCAGTAGATCCGCCGGTCGATCGCGTCGATTTTCGCCGCTTCACCCAAGCCCGCCGCCACGCTCAGGCCTTGGCCCAGCGAGCCGGTCGCGGCGTCAAAGAACGGGAAGCCTTCCATTGGGTTCGGATGGCCGTCCAGTTCGCTCTTGGCCTCGCGCAGGTTCTTCAGATCCTCGACCGTCAGCGTGCGACGATTCTCGGGGTCCTTGCCATACTTCACGCCCAGCTTCGCGCACGCCGCGTACACGATCGGAACCGCGTGCCCTTCGCTCAAGACGAGCCGGTCGCTGGTGGGATAGTCGGGGTAATCCGGGCTCCAGCGCATGGAGTTGAACATGAGCACCGTGATCAGATGGCCCAGGCTCATGCAGGTCGTGGGGTGCCCGCTCCCCGCGGCCGCACACATCTCAAGCGAAAGACGATCAAGCTCAATGGCCTGAGCGTGGACAGCGGCTTCGAATGACATGGTTCAAGCTCCGAGTGTGTGTGGATTGCAGTGTGATCAACCGACCAAGGCCCGCGATTCAACGCGCTGGTGCTCTTGGCACCGCCACGACTGAACCCTTGGACCGATGCGCGCTGACTGCTTCCGGTGACACATCGCCAAAGGAAACCGACAGTCCGCCCAATCGACCCGCGGCTAACGCCCCAGCAAACACGAATTTCCAAGTCGAATCGAGCCAATCAAAGCCCTATCGCGCTTGGCACACGATTTGCCGAGACTTCGGACAGCGTAGCGGCAACGGCCCCCGATGATCAACCCCGGCGCTCACGAAATTCCAAGAGTTCACACCCCGGAGCAGGTGCTGGCGAGTGCGCATGCGTGCAAGTGCCTCGATCGAGCGTGTGTGACGAGCGGCGAGGGGTGGATGACCGGTACGGGTTTGTGCTGGTGCCGCGCGAGCCCTCAGCTCACGCTCAGCGTCGGGCGGGCCCCCCCGCGAATCGCCGCGAGCCCGACCTGACCCTCGAAGTTCGTCACCAGGGTTTCGAGCGCCGCGCTCAATCGCGTCTGCCCGCGGAAGTTGGCGCTCGGGTTCCCCTCGTCGCCGTTCTTGCGAAGCGGGATCGTGATGGGGATCGCGCCGAGATACGGCAGGCCCAGTCGCTGCGCCATCATCTCTGCCCCGCCGCGACCGAAGAGGTCATACTCGCGCGGCGGCGACACGTCTTCCGCAACGAAGTAGCTCATGTTCTCCACAACGCCGAGGACGTCGATCCCCAGTTGTTGGAACATTCGCACGGCCCGCACCGCGTCGTCCTGAGCCACCATCTGCGGCGTACACACCACCACCGCCCCCGTCAGCCGCATGAGCTGCGCCATCGTCAGGCTCACATCGCCCGTGCCTGGCGGCAGATCAACAACCAGATAATCCAGCTCGCCCCATTGCGTCTGCTCGACGAGCTGCTTGAACGCGCCGTGTGCCATCGGTCCGCGCCAGATCAGCGGCTTCTCGGGGTCCACGAGTTTGCCGATGGTCATGGCCTTGACGCCGTGGACGTAAAACGGCTGGAGCATGTTGGCGATGATGTTGGTTTGCATCGCGTCGAGGCCCATCATGGTGGGCAGGCTGGGGCCGTAGATGTCGCCATCCAGCAGGCCGACGCTGTGCCCCCGCAGCGCGAGGCCCACCGCGAGATTCACCGCAATGGTGCTCTTGCCCACGCCACCCTTACCGGCGCCAACCGCGATGACATGCTTCACGCCCGGAAGAAACGGCGCGGCGCTCTGCTGGGTCGCGGGTGTTGCGCCCGGGCCGGGGCCGCCAGCCGCGGCGGGCTTGCCGGCTTGCTGCAGGCTCACGGTCTTGGGCACACTGGCGCCGCCGGTAGCGCCGGGGGCGAACTCGATGCGCAGGCCGACGAGCGCCTGGTTCTCATCGTGGGCCCGGTCGCGCAGGCGCTGCTCGATCTGGGCCTTGAGTGCATCGCGCTGGCCCGCGTCGATCGTCGCGCTCAGCGTGATGTGTACGTGTCCGTCGCACGCGTTGATCTTCTCGATCGCCGTAGCGTCCACGCCTCCGCCCGCCCCGCCACTCATCAGCACGCCCCGGACCCACTCTTGGTTGATCGTCATAAATCCTCGGCGTATGTTCGTGTCGCGTTCGCGCTCGTCGCAAGCCAGTGGCCCGCGTCCGGCTTACCGGAGCGATGATAGACCCTGCTGCAATATCCGCCGCGTTTGAGGCGTTCGACTCGGGGCGAACGGGTTCATGACCCCGCACGTTCGCGCCGATGCCGTCTTTACGCTCAAGGAGTCTCTTATGACGCACGCTTCTGCCCGCAACGCGTTTGGCACCCTCACCATGCTCGCGATCGCGGGCCTGGCGATGGGCTTCGGGACGCTCAACGCCCGCGCCATCGAGCCCGCCAACCCGCTCAGCGGCCCCAGCGTTGAGACCAAGGTCGCCCCCGGCAGCAACGGCGTCTTCGGCTCCGGCAAAGAAGGCGGCAAGGCCCGAGGCGAGCGCGAGATTCCGCACCGCGACTTCATGCAGGCCGTGCAGAACGCCCTCGGCGAGGACGCGCCCGAAGATGTTCGCGCCTCCGCAGAGCTTGAGCAGAAGATCCGCGCTATCTCCAGCGAGTTCACCAGCGCCCAGCGGACGTACGCCCAAGAGAATCGCGCGACGATCGCGCAGCTCCGCGAGCTCGAGCGCCCGGCCAAAAAGGACGCCAAGAAGCCCGACGCCAAGGGCGAAGAGAGCATGCAGGGCGAGGCACCGGCCATGAGCGATGACGATCGCGCCGCGATGATGGAAAAGCTGCGCGAGGTGCGCGACAAGGCGCCGAAAGCCGCGGACGCGCACACGAAGATCTGGGCGCTGCTGAGCGAGCCGCAACAGGCGGCGGTGCAAGTGAAGCTCGACGAGGCGCTCAAGGAAATGCAGGAGCGGGCCAACGAGCAGTATGTCAAGCGTCGCGCCGGCGTCAAAGCGGGAGAAGGCCCGAACGCGACGCCCGCAACCGCGACATCGGGCAAGCCCAAGACCAAGAGCAACGACGCCGCACCGGCAAAGACCGAGCAGCCCGTCGAGCGAGAAGCGGCGGGCAAGCACGCGCCGATGGCCCCGCAGCAGCGCGAGCGGCTGATGCGACTGTTTGAGCGGATGACCCCCGAGCAGCGCGAGGAAGTGCTCCGGCGGATCGAGGAGCGGCTGGGTGCCGGAGCCGCGGCGGGCGGCCAAGCCCCCGAACGTACACGGCGCGCCGCCCGCGCGGGCTCAGAAGCCAAGCCGGCACCGGGCATGGAGTCGGTGAACGTGCCCGTTCCCCCTGCCGCAGAAAAAGACAAGGCCGAATAAAAAACTTTACAGAGTCTTCGAAGCGATTTGCTCGCCAATTAGGCGGATTTTTCCGTTGCGTTCGACGGCTCTGGCGTTTCATCATGGTTTTTGCTGAAGCGGCCTCAACCGCGACACCGATAATTTCGTAAGAACCCTGCGGGAACATACACGAGTCGCTTGGTAGGCGAGACTCGGTATATTCCCGGATAGATATCGGGGTCGCGAGGTTTCGTTGGTCCGGCGGCGTTCTGGGGCTAGACTTCAGCCGAAGGAGTGCGAATGCGCAATCTTTCAACATCCCCTGACGCTCACTGGACTACCGGAGGAACTCTCCGGTAATCTGGGCAAGATCTCTCTCTCCTCCAGCGGGGCACTGTCTTACGATGGTGCCCTGCTTTGTTTTTGGCCGCGAGCGACAGCGATCACGGCCAGGTCGCGGCAATCGGCAAACCCGCAACGACCTGTTCCGTTTTTCGCTCAGCACTCATTGCTTAGCACTTCCTTCTCCTCCCGATGTCTACCCCGATGAGTCATGACGCCGTCCTCGTCACCGGGTGTGCGGGGTTCATCGGGTCGCACGTCGCGGCCGCGCTGATTCAGCGTGGTCGACGCGTCGTCGGCGTTGACAACTTCGACCCGTTCTATTCGCGTGAGCTCAAGGAACGCAACCTCGAACGCGTGCGCAACGCGGCACTGGCTGCGGGGAATCAAGCCGCCGCGCGCTTCGAGATGATCGACGGCGATCTCTGCGAGCCCAGCCTCGTCGAATCGTTGTTCAACGGGCGCGAGATTGACGGCGTGATTCACCTGGCCGCGAAGGCCGGCGTGCGCCCGAGCGTCGAAGACCCGCCGGCATATGCCAACGCGAACGTGCTCGCCACGAGCATCCTGCTGCACCACGCTTCGATCGCGAAGGTCAAGCGCTGCGTGATCGCCTCCAGCTCATCGGTCTACGGCAACGGTGCCTCGGTGCCGTTCCATGAGGGGCTTGATGTCGGCGAGCCGATCTCGCCATACGCCGCGACCAAGCGTGCGTGCGAGCTCATCGGCTACACGCACTGGCACTTGACCAAGATGCCCACGGCGATGCTGCGGTTCTTCACGGTCTACGGCCCCGGTCAACGCCCTGACCTGGCGATCAACCTCTTCATGCGCAAGGCGCTCGCAAATGAGCCGATCACGCTCTACGGCGCGCTGGAGTCCTCACGCGACTACACGTTCATCGATGACATCGTCCTCGGCGTGCTGAGCGCGTACGACCGCATCGACCAGTTCGGCTATCGCGTCTGGAACCTCGGCGGCGCGGCCCCGGTCACGCTCGGCGCGCTGGTCAAAGCCATTGGCATCGTCGCTGGCACGCCGCTCCTCACTGTGCAAGGCCCCTCACGCCCCGGCGACGTTGACCGCACGTTTGCGTCGCTCGAGCGAGCGAGTGCGGAGCTTGGCTTCACGCCGCGCACGACGCTGATGGACGGCCTCGCGGCGCAGTGGGCGTGGATGCGTCGGTAGGCAGGTTTCAGTCGTCAGTCGTCAGTCGTCAGTTTTCGGCCTGGAAACAAAAACCCCCGGTGCGGGTGCATCGGGGGCTGTTCGAATCTCGCACAGTTGCTGACCCACAGGGGCTGAGAATTACTCGGCCCTCGGCCCTCAAACCTGGGCTCTTCAACTCACTGGCAGCCGTCAAAGAAGACGCCGAAGAACAAGTTGTAATCAGCCTCGGTGGTGCCATTGTTCGTGTCCAGAACGCCGAACGGCGGCAGCGGCGAACCGTCATCGTTGGCGATGTCGCAGTACGCCGCGGCGTCGAAGAAGCCGCTGAAAAAGGCGTTGTAGTCCGCTTCGGTCAACCCGTTGTTGGTGCCGGTGCTGGGGCCGAAGGGTGGGAGCAGGTTGCCGTCGTCATAGGCGATATCGCCCGGGCACAGGGCCGCGACGACTGCGACGACCTCGCCGGTGATCGGGATGACCAGCGACGGGGTGTTCGCGGCGTTGGACGTAATCGTCAGCGTGCCGGTTTTGATGCCGGTGGTGCTGGTGTTCATCGTGATCACGCGCGAGTCGCCGGCGTTGACGCTCGCGGTCCGCGTGAACGGGCCGGCAGCGGTCGTGAAGCCCGCGCTGGGTGAGAGCGTGTACGACAGCGTCTCGAAGCCCGAGCTGCCGCCGTCGCGGCTGAAGCGGTTGAAGTGCGGGTCGCTGCCGGAGACCAGGGCGTCGCCGTTGCGGATCGTGATGGTGACGGTGGCGACGGAGTTCTGGTCGACGGTGCCGAAGTTGATCGAAGCGGGCGCGTTGATCTTGGCGGGGATGCGCAGGTCGAGGTAGACCGGGAGGTGGCCGCCGCCGCTGACGCTGGTGATGAGGGCCTGAGCGATCGTCGCACCGACCATGGTGTTGCCGGTCGTCTTCAGGGGGGCATCGAAGGTCGAGCCGTCGTTGCCCCAGCAGCGGTAGGAGTGGTTCGGATCGTTCCACGTCGTCGTGCTATACGCCGCGGTGGTGCCGATGTAGTCGATGCCCGAGTTGTTGCGGAGCGTGGGGCCGATGACGATCTGGTCGTGGCGCGAGTCCATCTGCGTCGAGGGCTCTTGCGTGTGAACGATGCGATACGACGAGCTGTTTTCCCATGTGCCGGGCGTCGAGATCGGGTCGATGAATCGGCCCGCGGCGTTGCTGCCGTTCTCGATGAGCTTGACATACATCGAGTTGGTCGAGGCCTGGACGTTCATGTCCGCGCCGAGCAGGAAGTTGACACCCGCGGGCAGCGCGTTGCTGTCGGCGCGAATGCGGTCGCTCTCGGCGGCGCGGCGCGTGTTGTCACCGGACGCGGTGCCAGCCTTGAAGTGCGTCTGGTACAGGTAGAGTTCAGCCGCGTTCCCGGCGGGGAAGCCGTCGAGGCGGATCTGATATCGGTGCGTATCGCGCGGCGGGCAGTCCGCGCACGAGCCGGTGTCGCCATACGTGCTCGCGCTGCCGGTCGTTCCCACCTTCAGGATCTTGATCGTCGCCGGCGAGGGCACGCCAGCCTGCGATAGCAGATCAACCTTGCTCGTGCGGTAGTACATCACGTGCGAGGGATTGCTGCCCGGATTGACGGAGGTGTCAACGTACGGCGTCATCGCCCAGTCGGTCGGGGCGCCGGTGAAGCCGGCGGCCGCGGCGCCGTTGAGCAGGGAAAGAAACGCCGACGCACCCCCGGAGCCAACAATCTCCTGCGCGAGGATGATGTCGGGCGAGAACTTCAGGTTCGGCACCAGCACGCCGCTGGCCGGCGCGGCGCTAAACAGGGCGGTGCGGAACTCGTTCAAGCGGCCGCTGGAGTAGTTGGTCACGTTCCAGTTGGCAACGCGAAGCTGAGCGTTCGCGGCAGGTGCGAGGCAGGTAAGGGCAAGGCCGGCCAGACAAGCGAAGGCCAGAGACTGACGACGGGGTGCGAACAAGGGCATGCGATCTCCATGCTGGGGCGCGTGGGCCAGTGAAAACAGTGGGAGGTGAAGTTTGCGCGTCAACTGGTGCCAGGTCCAGTCGGTTGGCGCGAAGACTGAGCGAAGACGGGGTTTTGGCTGGGAACTGTGGCGATGTGGGTATAAATACTGACAGATCGGCAGGGGGAGGAAGTTGGTGGCTGGCGAGAGTCGGCGTTCCCGGCCAGGGGTAAACCCGTCTTTCGGAGCAACAGACTGTTGCCAGGACAACGAAAAGTAGACAGCGATTGCACTCAAACGAAAAATCCCGTGTGGAGATTTATCGAATTATCGAGTTTGGTTGAAATTGACACTCCAGACTTCAACGATGGTTGAAGAGATGGACCTGACCGCATTTCAAACAGACTTCCCCGGGCGACTGGTGAAGACCGCGTTTCAGGAGCAGCGAGCCGGGCGACTCGTGACGACCTCAGGCTGGGCGTTTGTTCCCGACGCGCTTCCGCCGACGCGGATTGATCGGACAACGTTTATCGGACGGCTATTCGACGTCTTGGACTGGGCCAAAAGCAACTTGGTGCGGCTCGACGCCGCCGTCGAAAACCTTCCGGATCCAAAGATCTTACTCTCAGCGCTCAGGCTCCGCGAAGCGCAAGCGTCATCGAGGATCGAGAACACGTTTGCATCGATGCGGGAACTCGCACTTGCAGACGCGGCGGGACGCCACGCGCGCGACGAAGTGCTCGAAGTCCATCGAAATCGTATGGCGATCGAGGCGGGACTGACATCCGTGTTGCCGATCGGTCGGGCGCTCATATGCCAGATGCACGCTGTATTGATCGCCGATCCCAAAAAGCGGCCGGGGCAGCTGCGTGATGTGCAAGTGTGCATCGGAGACGAGAAACGCCCCTTTGACGAAGCGCGGTTTGTCCCGCCACCGCCGATTCATCTCGCCGAATGCGTCGAATCGTGGGATCGCTTCGTGCGAGCCGAGAACGCGGAGCCGAACGATCGCTGGCCGGACTTAATCGAAATGGCCTTCGGTCATTACCAGTTTGAGACGATTCATCCGTTTAGCGACGGCAACGGTCGGCTGGGACGTGCGATTATCAACCTTCAGCCAGTTCGCAACGGGAGTCTCAAGCACCCGGTCTGCAACCTCAGCGAGTGGGTGAACCGCCATCGCCAGGATTACTACGACCGGTTGTTGCGCGTAAGCACGCACGGGGACTGGGAGGGGTGGACGCGATTCTTCTGCACTGCGATCGCCGAACAGGCGACGCTTGATCTTGCACGCGTGCGGGCGATTGCGGAACTTCGCAAGCGGTATCACGAGCTTGTCACGACGAAGCATCGCAGCACCGTCCTGCTACGCCTCGTTGACCGACTGTTCATCCACCCGGCCACGAGCATTAGCGGTGCGGCGGAGAATCTCGGCGTCTCGTACACGACGGCGCAGAAGCACGTGAAGGTATTGCTGGAGCATCGCGTTCTCACGCCGTACGGCCCGGGTACCTACGGAAAAATGTTCCTAGCCGATGACATCATCAATGCTATCGAAGGCGTGAGTGACGATGCCTAAGTCGAAGTCGGCGTGCCCGACCCCGCCCCTCAAAGCCCCATCGCCTTCGCCATCGCCTTGCCCATGTCCGCGGGGCTCATGGCGACTTCGACGCCGGCCTCTTTAAGGGCCTTGATCTTCGCGTCGGCGGTGTCGTCGGCGCCGCCGATGATCGCGCCGGCGTGGCCCATGCGTCGGCCGGGGGGCGCGGTGCGACCGGCGATGAACGCCGCGACGGGCTTGGTGAGCTTGCCGGTGGCGCGCATGTGCGCGATCTCCCTCGCGGCGTCGATCTCGTCGGTGCCGCCGATCTCACCGATCATCAGGATCGCGTGGGTGTCAGGGTCGTTGGCAAAGAGGCGGATCGTCTCGATGTGGTTGATGCCGCGGACGGGGTCGCCACCGATGCCGACGCATGTGCTCTGTGCCAGACCCAGAGCGCTGGTCTGCCACACCGCTTCGTAGGTCAGCGTGCCGGAGCGTGACACGATGCCCACCGCCTTACCGACTTTGCTCTGGCTGATGTGGGTGTTGATGTAGCCGGGCATGATGCCGATCTTGCAACCCGCGTTCGTGTATGTGTCCTTCGGCGAGTCGCCCTTACCGGTCTTGGGGCCGGGGGTGATCACGCCCGGGCAGTTGGGGCCCACGAGTGTGATGTGGTTGGGCGCGAGGCTGCCGATGCCGCCGGTCGTCGTGGACACGCCGCGGCACGCCGCACGCTCGAGGTTCATCTGATCAAGGATCGCGCGGACCTTGATCATGTCCTGCACCGGCACGCCCTCGGTGATGCAGCAGATCAGCCGCATGCCAGCCTCGGCCGCTTCGAGCACCGCATCGCCCGCGCCCGCCGGCGGAACGAAAATCATGGTCGCGGTCGCGCCGGTGGCATCAACCGCGGCTTTGACGGTGTCCCAAATCGGCAGGCCGTTGGCATCCTTGGTGCCGCCCTTGCCGGGGGTCACGCCGCCGACGAGCTTGGTGCCGTAGTGCAGGCAACCTTTGGTGTGCTGTGCGCCATAGGCACCGGTGATGCCCTGGCAAAGAACGCGAGTGTTGGCGTCAACGAGAATGGCCATAGGGCGGGAGGATAGGGGGGGAGGGGAGGTGGCAGGGGGCGATCCGAGGAAGTGGCAGAGTGGCAAAGTGGGGAAGTGGCAACGTGGGGGATGAAGCGAGCGCGGACCGGATCGCTCGGCGTGCATGCGCGACGGGTCGCTCGCTGCTGCGCTCGACACAATACCCGAGTTTCCGCGAGACGCTTGCAAAGGGCGGCGGGCGCGATATGTTCGATGAGAAAGTTGTCATTCCGTCCATTCGTTCGCCTGTGTTCGCCGGCCTCGCGCCGTTGAAATGTTGGAGTTTGCCATGACCAAGCGATCAGTTCTTGTTGCATCCGCGGCGTTGTTCCTCGGATTCGCCTGCTGTCTCGGTCCGGTCCGCGCCGGGCCGATCGACCCACCGGCCGGGGCCGTTGCGCCCACGGGCAAGACGATCAGCGAGGCCTCGCCCGGGACGCCGATCATCCCGCCCACAACGGGTAACGCGCAAGGCACGATGTACCGCATCACCGCCAGCGGCTCGTACTACCTCACAGCGAACTTTGACGTGCTGGCCGGGACCGCGGGTATCGAAATCGCCGCGAGCAACGTCACGCTGGACCTGCGCGGCTTCCGAGTTCAGGGCCAAGCAACCTCCGGCGATCTCATCCGCATCACTCAGTTAGTGACCGACGTTGAGATTCGCAACGGGTCGCTCGCCACCTCCGCCGGCAACGGCATCGCTGGCTTGCTTCTCAACCGGAACGGACGCATCCGTGACATTTCCGTGCGCGACTGCGCCCTGACCGGCATCTTGGTCGGCGCCGGCTCGATGGTGACGGCCTGCCAGGTCAACGGATGCCAGGTTGGCTTCAACATTGACACCGGCTCGAAGATCAGCGACTGCATCGCACGTCAAGGCGGGACGGGCTTCAACCTGAGCACGAGTGTTCAGGCCGACCGCTGCAGCGCCACGAACAACTCGGGAGTCGGATTTCAGGTTGCCAACGGATGCGGATTGCAGGAGTGCAACGCGTCGAGCAACGCCGGCGGGGGCTTCTTGCTTACCAACAACTCGATCATGACCAAGTGCGTGGCGCGATCGAACACGGGCGTCGGGATCAGTGCTGAGCGTGGGTGCGTGATCCGCGAGAACATATCGAGCGCAAACACCGGCGACGGCATCAGGGTCAGCCGCGCAAACTATGTCGTCAACAACAGCGCCCAGTTAAACGGTCCGACCGCCGGCGTCGCCGGGCTCCGCTGCACCGGCAATGCCAACCGCATTGAGGGCAACATGTTGAACGATAACCCCATTGGCCTGAAGATGGAATCCAACCCCAACGTGTACCTCCGCAACATCTGCGCAGCGAACGCGACGAACTATGACATCACGCCGTCGAACTTCGGACGCGTGGCCGTTCCCGCCCCTGCCCCGGCGTTCACGGGGAACACCGGCGGCGCCAATCCCGCGACCGATCCCGACGTCAACCTCGCGTACTGAGCTGTGACAGATTGTCCGGGCGTTTGAGTTCCGCCGGGCCCAGCGTCACGAGCGTGACCGGGCCGATGACGCGCCGGGCGAGATACTCGTTCACCTGATCGAGCGTGACGCGATCAATCTGGGCGCTCATTTCTTCCAGCGAGCGCGGGCGACCCAGACGATGCTGATCGAGCGCCAGCGATATCGCGCGGGCGCCGGTGCTCTCGCCGCTGAAGACAAGCGAGGACTTGAAGCCGACGACGGCGCGATCGAGCTCCTCTTGCGTGACCTTGCCCGTCGGGCCGTTGATGAGTGCGAGTTGGTCGCTGAGCACGTCAAGGGATTGCTGAGCGCGTTCGGGCGTGGTACCGACGTACGCGACGACGCGCCCGAAGTGCTTGTCCGAGGAGTATGACGCCGAGACGCTGTAGCACAGGCCGCGCTTCTCGCGGACTTCACTGAAGAGGCGTGAGGACGAGCCGCCGCTGAGCACCGCGAGCGTGAGCCGCTCGAGGATTGCGTCATCGGAGTTTTCCGGCGGGGCCTCGTGGGCGGCGTAGATGTGGACCTGCGACGAATCTTCGGTCTGGTGATGCGTGCTGCCGCGGAAGGGGTTGGTGGTCAGCGCTGGCTCCGGGTGCGTGCCCTGCCAATCTGAAAGCGCTTCGTCGAGTTGCTGCTCGATCGCTTCGCTGTCAGTGTCGCCGGCGACCGCGATGATGGACGATTCTGGCCGCACGCTTCGAGCCCACGCGTTCACGATGTCGTCGCGTGTGATCGCGTTTAGCCCGTCCTCATCGCCCAGCCCCGTGCGGTTATACGGCACGGTGTTGTGCCGCTCGGTCAGGATCGTGCTGGCAAAGTGGGCCGGGTCGTCGCGCAAGCCCGCGAGGCTCTGTAGCGCGAGTTCGCGGGTCGGCTCGATTGACGCGTCTTCAAACCGCGGCCGCCGCACGATGTCCGTCAACAACTCCAGCGCGCGAGGCAGATCCCTTCCGATGCACGTCGCGCTCAGCCGGATGTACACCATGCCGGTGGACGAGCTGCGGCTGAGGCCGATCGCGTCCATCGCGTCGGCTTGCGCGCGAGAATCCAGCGAGCCGGCGCCGCGGAAGATCAGTTCGCTCAGCATCGTCGCGAGGCCCTGCCGATCAAGCGGGTCGTACGCGGCCCCGACCGGCAATAGCCACGCGATCGCGCCGGACTTCACCGAGGGCATGCGCTCGACGATCAACGGGATGCCGCAGGACAGACGCGTGGAGAGAATCGACATGCACGCAGGGTACGGCATGGCGAGCCCCGTCCGTCCTCCGGCCACCGTCTGCGGACATCACCGGCAGCGCATGATCAGCAGCGTCTGGTCGTCCGCGGCGGCCTGACCCTGTGTGAACTCGCCGAGCGCCGACCGAACGCGGTCGATGCAGTCTTGGGCCGTGCCGCCGGCGCAGGCCGAGATCGCACGATCAAGCCGCTCATCGCCGAACAGCGTCCGCACGCCGGCAGCCGACATTGGGCTCATCGCCTCGGTGATGCCGTCGGTGTAGAACGCGATCTGGTCGCCCGGCCGAAGCTGGACACTCGACGTGCGATACGCCAGCTCTGGGCTGATGCCCAGCGGCAGGTCCGCGTCGCCCGTCAGCGCGATCACCTCGTGACCCCGCAACAGCCGCGGCGGATTGTGCCCGGCCATCGAGAACGTCAGCAGCTTCTCGCGCGGGTCCAGCACGCCGTAGAACGCCGTCGCGAAGTTCCCGGCGTAGACGTACGACTTCAAGAGCTGCGCGTTGAGGAACTGCAAGAGCTCCGACGGGTTCGCCTGCGCACTCGGCTGCGTATGCGCGATCGCGCGGATGATCGCCATCAACACCGCGGCGGGCGTGCCGTGCCCCGATACATCCACGATCAGGATGCCCAGCCGCCCGTCGGGCAGCTCGAAGAAGTCGTAGTAGTCGCCGCCGGCGCGGGCGCTGCTGTGATAGAACGCTGCGATTTCAAACGCCTCCACCCGTGGCGGCTCGGTGGGCAGCAGTGATCGCTGAATCTCACCGACGACTTTGAGCTCGGCGTCCAGCGCGGTGAGTGCGTCGTTCAGACGGTTGCGCAGGACGAGGTTCTGCGTGCCGCGCCCGAAGAGCCCGGTCTGCCAGTGCAGCATCGGCAGCATCGAGAGATCAAACGGGTCGCCCGGCTCCAACAAGAGCATCGTGACATTGAGGGCGACGCCGTCGTCGTACTGCGGCATGGCCGCGAGCGTCTGGAATCCGACGAGATATTCGTGCGCGGGGTCATCGGGCTTGAGGCGAGCGGGCAGATCTTCGATGATGACGGGCTGCTCGCTGAAGGCGATCTCGCCGAGCAGCCCGCCGCGCATTCGTGGGAGCTTGTGGCGTTCGGTCCAGGGGTTGATCTCCTGGGTGAAGCGGGACGAGCGGGTGACGAGGTAGTTCGGTGGCGTTTCACCGCGGCGTGAGACGGCGACGTAGTGGTTGAAGGGCAGGAGTTCGCCGATGCCGCGCCAGTAGGTCTCGACGAGCTTCTCGGGATCGGAGATGGCGCTGATCGCCTTCATGGTGCGATCGATGATGGCGAGTTCCTCGCGCCAGGGGCGATGGCCGAGCATGGTTGGTCTCCGAAGTCCACGCGGATCGAGGTGCGACTTGGTGGGTCGCGCCGTGGAACATCTCGCGATAGTCAGGGGCGATTCACCGCCATGATACATGCCGGAGCATCTGAGCGATGCGCGGATGAACCTGCCGCCGAACCGGGCGCGGCGCTAACGTCTGCCAATCCGGCAGTCTTCGCGATCAGGAGAAGCACGGAGTAGCCCGGATTTCTCAGCCCGCCGACCAAGAAACGAGGGAATCAGGCCGATCGTGGACCCCGGCACGTCAGTTGCCGATAAAGACAGGCCGCGTCCGGAGTGATCCGGGCGCGTCAGGACCGAGAACCGCTCGACGACCTGCCCGGTGTGATCTTGACCCGGGCGCAACGCAGGAAGGACCGACCCGTGAGCATTGCCTATCAGCGCACTCGAGAGATGACCATCGATGAGTTGCTGCTTGAGAACCGCGTCGTCTTCCTCATTGGTGAGATCAGCCCCGGCTCCGCGGCTCGTGTCACCATGCAGATGCTCTACCTCGAGAACCAGAAGAAGGGTCAGGACATCCACTTCTACATCAACTCGCCCGGCGGCGTGGTGGATGACACCCTGGCCATCTACGACACCATGGGCTTCCTGACCTCGCCCATCAACACCTATTGCATCGGTCGCGCGTACAGCGGTGCCGCCCTGCTGCTCACTGCCGGGGCTCCCGGCAAGCGCTACATCCTGCCGCACGCAAAGGTCATGATCCACCAGCCCTTCGGCGGCATCGGCGGACAGGCTGAGGACATCCGCATCCAGGCCGAGCAGATCATCAAGAGCAAGAACGAGCTCATCCGCATCATCTCGCGCCACACCAACATGACCGAGGAACAGGTCCGCAAGGACAGCGAGCGTGACAAGTACTTCTCCGCGGAGGAGGCCAAAGCCTACGGCCTGGTTGACGAGGTCATCGCCCCCACGGCCGCCAAGAAGAAGTAATCGCCAGCGGCCGCATCAGCCCCTTCCTGACTCTGAGCTTTGCAGTTTGTGGTCTCCGCCCCGCCCCGTGTTTTCTGCGTACTCCGCACCCAGATCTGAACCCCGAGCTTGCGCTCAGGGCTCCCTCGATTCTCACTGAGGCACACCATGTCCACCCTCGTCCCGATCGTCATCGAAAACTCCGGGCGCGGCGAGCGCGCGTACGACATCTTCTCGCGCCTGCTCAAGGACCGCATCATCTTCCTCGGTGCGCCCATTGACGACGACATCGCCTCGCTGGTCATCGCCCAGCTCCTGTTCCTGGCGAACGAAGACGCCAAGAGCGACATTCACCTTTATGTGAACTCGCCCGGCGGCAGCGTCAGCTCCGGGCTCGGCATCATCGACACCATGCGGTTCATCCCGTGCGATGTCTGCACGTACATCATCGGCCAAGCCGCGAGCATGGGCAGTCTCATCGCCACCAGCGGCACCAAGGGCAAGCGCTTCTCCCTGCCCAACGCCCGCAACCTCATGCACCAGCCGCTGATCGGCGGCATGATGGAAGGCCAGGCGACGGACCTGGAGATCGAGGCCCGCGAAATGCTGCGCATCCGCGATCGCCTGTACGAGATCTATCACCAGGCCAGCGGCAAGAGCGTCGAGCAGATCAAAAACGACTGCGACCGCAACAAGTGGCTCGACGAGAAGGAAATGCTCGAGTACGGGCTCATCGACAAGGTCGTCACCGCGATGCCTAAGATGCGTCGCGAGGGCGCCGTGAAAGACGAGTGACCCGCGCTGGGTGAGGCCCCAGAGTCCATTTCGCTTCCGATCCCTGAGGTCGCGCCCCGGTGCGAACGACGGGGACGCCGGTGTCATTTCAAACAGCACGCGTCCACCGACGCGTCTGCGCCCGTGTGTTGCGGCGTCGTATCCAGCAGGTATTCACTGCGCTTGGCGTGTGATGATTCTCTACAAACTCGGCGCACGCCGGAGTCTGTGCGCTGCGCGACCCGGTTCTCGCTCGGTGACGCGGCTTCCGCACCGCGCTCGTAACATTTGAACGACGCTCCAACTGAGTGCGATATTCGACTACGATTCGACGGTCAAGTTATAAACAGTTTGATCTCGATTACGACATGGTATTTATATTGATGATTTCGTTCGTATAGACGTCGACGGTTCATCGATCATTATCGCAAAAACTTCACTTTCTTGCTCTTTCCCCGGATTGCCCGGTCTTTGGACCGAGGGGTGGGTCGACTTGCCTTGCCGCGCGTTTTATGCTCCCGCCCTTCGCATCTGTGGTTTTCGCTCGACACTGTCGCGAAGTTATGAACCGGTCGGGTTCAAAGGTGGTTCACGTGGAGAGTAAGGGTTTTGTCCCCATGATGCTCGCTCACAAAGTCGCCGGCGGTGCCGACGGCTTTGACTGGGCTCAGAGTCTACCGGGGCAGATCCTTCACACGGGCCGCATGATCAACGCCCGCCTTGCGGAGCTGCTCGCGCCCTTTGGCCTTTCGGTGAGCGAGGCCCGCGCCCTGGTCACGCTTGTGCGCGATGGCGCGATGAACCAGCAGTCGCTCGCCGCGGCGTTGGGCGTGACCAAGGGCAATATTGTCCAACTCGTGGATCGGCTGAGCCAGCGCGGCTATGTCGAACGCGTTAAACGCGCCGACGATCGACGCGAGAACATGCTGGGCATCACCCCCGCCGGCAAGGCGGCGTTTGACACCACGATGCCCGTGATCGAAGCATGGTTCCGCGACGCGATGTCCACGATCCCCGAGGAACTCCGCAAGACCTGCTGCGAGACGCTCCACGTCATCGCCAGCGTCATGAAGCCCGACCGCGAGCCCGACAGCCAGGCCAAGCCCCACCGCCTCGACGCCGACGGCAAGTCCTGAGCAACAGCGAGGCCGAGCGTGATCACGTTGCCGGTGTGGACTTGCCTTCAGATTCCGTTCTGCACGCTGAGCGGCCGGCACCAGCGCTCGATCGCGCGCGGGCCCACGGCCGTGGTGTGAGACGCGTTGCTCACCGGGAACGGCCCGCCATGCACCATCGCTTCGCACACGCGAACGCCCGGAGTCACGCCGTTCAACACGATGCGACCCGCGTCGCGGCTCATCGTCCGCACGAGCCGCTGCAGCGCTGGCGCAAGCGTGTCGCCGCGCGCCTTGGGGTCACTGGCTGCCATCGCCTTGCTCGGCTCAAGGTACAGCGACGCGCCCAGCGCCGGGAGGCGATCGGGAACATCGGACGCGTCCCTCAGCCGCGCGACCACCACGCACGGCCCAAACACCTCTTCCCACGCCTCGCGTACGCGCAGCAACTCCGACGCGTGCCCGCTGAACACGACCGGCACGCCAAGGTTCGCCGCGCGGTCGTTGGGGCCGGGGAGCGGTGTGGAGGACACATCGGCGCGCTCGCGTGTGATCGCATCGGCGAGCCGATCGAGGCCCTTGAAGTAGCCCGTTGCGACGCCGGTCGAGAGCATCCGTCGCGGCGGTCCGCTCATCAGCCCTTCGCCAAGCGCTCGCTCGAAGCTTGCGATCGCATCGTCGTTGTCGTCACGGGCTTCGAGGAAAATCATCCCCGGCTTGGTGCATTGCTGACCCACGCGGCTGGCGATCGCCGCCGCGAGTTCTTTGGCGATGGCATCACCCCGCGTCCGCAGCGAAGCCGCGGAAACGCACACGCAGTTCAAGCTTCCCATCTCCGCGAACACGGGGATCGGATCGGGTCGTTGATCGCTGCCGAGGCGCTCGCGCGCGAGACGCTCCAGCGCCAGCCCGCCGCTGGTCGAGCCCGTGAAGCCGACAGCGCGGATCGACGGATGCCGGACCAGCGCGGTCGCAACGCCGAAATCCGCGTGGTCGTCGTTCAACACGTACTGGATCGCCGCGACGCCCTGCATGGCGTCCGCCCCTGCGCTGGCCGCGATCTCGTGGAGCAGTCGCCCGGTCTTCGGGTGGGCCGGGTGTTCTTTGACGATCACCGGGCAGCCCGCGGCCAGAGCGCTTGCAGTATCGCCGCCGCAGACGCCATACGCGAGCGGGAAGTTGCTGGCGCCAAAGACCGCGGCTGGTCCGAGCGGGACGAGCATCGTCCGCAAGTCGTGGTTCGGCCCGATGCTCGAGTCGTCCATCGCGCGTGGGCTGTGCGCCGGACGGCGCCACTCATCGTCACGCAGCAGCGCGCTGAACATCCGCAGCGTGCCGGTCATGCGGGCGAACTCCGGCTCAAGCTCGATGGTGAGCAACGCGGTCTCCGCGGCGCAGATGTCGATGATCTCGGCGCGTCGGGCGTCCAGCGCGTCAGCGATCGCGGCGAGCAACTCCGCACGTCGGCCCGCATCGGCGAAGGTGGCATCTTCGAACGCTTGCCACGCCCGGTCGCAGCTCGCCGCCACCGCCGGATTGGATCCCTTCGCAGGCGTGCTTCCCGCAACGCCGTCGGCACTTTTCTGCACTGATTTCATGTTTGCTTTCGGTCAGTGTTTGGTACACTTCGCGCCATGCTCGCACGCCTGTCATCGTATTTGCTTCAGGGGATCGACGCGCTCGCGTGCGAGGTCGAGGTCGATTTTGACGACACCGTCGCCAGCGACAACGTGCGCTCGCTGGTCGTCGGCCTGCCTGATGCGTCGGTGAAAGAATCGGTTGAGCGCGTGAAGGCCGCGATCACCAACAGCGGCTATGTCTTCCCGCGCGGCAAGGTTCTCGTCAACCTCGCGCCCGCGGACCTCCGCAAAGAAGGCCCGATCTACGACCTGCCCATCGCGCTGGCGCTGCTGATGGTCCAAGGCGTGATTCCTGACGGCGCGCGAGGGATCGGCGGGCGCATCCTTACGACCGTCGCCAAGAACACCGCCGGCTCAACCGTGCAGCGCGTCAGGGCCGCGCCCGGCAAAGGAGCCAAGACCTCGCTCCCGCTGCAGACGCGTTCAGCCGCGAGCGCGAGCGGCCCATCGGATACCGGCGCGATCGATGCCGAGCTTGACGAAGCGCTCGGCGTCGGCTCTCGATCACACGATGACCCCGATCCGGCACCGGTTGAGATTCTCGACATCCGGCGTTACCTCGTCGCCGGCGAACTCGCGCTTGATGGTCGCGTGCGCGCGGTCAAGGGCGTGATCGCGATGGCGGCGCTCGCAAAGGAACTCGGGCTGACGGGCGTGATCGTCCCACGTGAGAACGCGGCGGAAGCCGCGGTGGTCCCCGGTGTTGAAGCCATCGGCGTGGGCTCGCTGATCGAGGCGGTCGGCCTGCTGACGGGGCGATTGACGCCGACGCCGCACCCGCCGACGGACGTCGCGGCGTTGCTCACCACCGCCACGGCGGAGATCGACTTCGCCGACGTCCGCGGGCAGGAGGCGGTGAAGCGGGCGATCGTGATCGCCGCCGCGGGCTCACACAATCTGATCATGCTGGGCCCGGCGGGCACGGGCAAGAGCATGATGGCCAAGGCGCTGCCTGGCGTGCTTCCGGCGATGTCGCCCGAGGAAGCGGTGGAGGTGACGCGGATCTATTCCGCCGCGGGGAAGCTCGCGCCGGGTCAGGGGCTGGTGACGGCGCGCCCGGTGCGCACGCCGCACCACACGTCCAGCGGGGCCGCGATCATCGGCGGCGGCGTCGTGCCGCGCCCGGGTGAGGTGTCGCTCGCGCATCGGGGCGTGTTGTTCCTCGACGAGCTGCCGGAGTTCCCGCGCGACGTGCTGGAGACGCTGCGCCAGCCGCTGGAGGATCACGTCGTCACCATCGCGCGCTCGCACAGCGCCGTGCGCTTCCCCGCCAGCTTCATGCTCGTCGCGGCCATGAATCCCACGCCCAAGGGCGACCTGCCCACCGATGAAATCGGGCGGCGCGCCATGGACCGCTACATGGCCAAACTGTCGGGACCGCTGATCGATCGCGTGGACATTCACGTCGAAGCGCCCGCGGTGCCGTTCAAGCAACTGTCCGCAAAGGACTCGCCCCGCGGCACCAGCAGCACGCAGATGCGACAGGTCGTCCTCACCGCGCGACAGCGCCAGAGCGAGAGACAAGGTCCCACCACACCGAACGCCCGCCTCAGTGGCAAGCAGCTCGACAAATGGGCCGCGATGACCGACGCGGCGCGCAACCTGCTCGAACAGGCGATGACCGAGCTCAAGCTCTCCGCCCGCGCGTATGACAAGATCCGTCGCGTCGCGCGCACGATCGCCGACCTCGAAGGCGCCGACATGCTTGATGTGCCACACGTGAGCGAGGCGGTGGGGTATCGATTGCTCGATCGAAGAACGTAATGAAAATGGCCAAATGGTCGAATGAAGAGCGAAACGAGCCGCCGTGCCACCGACCTCGCTTCGAGGTCGGTGTCGTGTGAAGCCGGTTGTCCAGATGCACCGACCTTGAAGCAAGGTCGGTGGCACGATCAGGGCGCAAACGCCGCGGCTTCTTCCGGGCGATTCAGTCGCGTGAGCGCGTCCAGCAAATTGCCGCGGGTTTGCTTGGCCACGGCGTGGTCGGGGCCGAACTGTTTGACAATCGCGCTGAGGCTCGATCGCAGCAGCGGCTCGGCGTCAGCGGGCCGATCGAGTTTGAGCAGGCAGCGTCCGAGGTTGCCGCGGAGGAGTTCGGTTCGCCAGTGGGACGGGCCGAGGACTTTTTCACAGGCCTGCGCGGCGCGCTGGGCCAGCGGCAGCGCCTCAGCGACTTGCCCCGCGTTCTGCATCGAGATCGCGTAGTTGTTCAGCGCCAGCACGGTCTCCAGGCGCTCGTCGCCATTGGCCGCGACGAGCAGTTCGTAGACGTGCTTTGACACTTGCAGCGCGTCGTCGTGCTTGCCCTGCATGGCCAGGAGACCGCCGAGGTTGCCGAGGCTGACCAGTGTGTTGGGATGCGTCGCGCCGAGGACTTTCGTCCGCTGCTCGATGGTTTTGCGCAGCAGCGCCTCGGCCTCGTCCACGCGCCCCTGATTTTCTAGCGTTTTGGCAAGGTTGTGGCGCTGCATCAGCGTCGTCGGGTTCTCATCGCCCAGTGAAGCCTCACACGTCGCGATGATCTCACGCTGGATCTCTTCCGCCTCGCGCAAGCGCGCGTGCTCGGCGTACAGCAACGCAAGATTGCCCATCGCCGCGACGGTGTCGTCGTGCGCCGGTCCAAGCGTCCGACGCGAGCGCTCGATGCCCTCGCGATACAGCCGCTCCGCCTCCGCGACGTTGCCCCGGCTGTGCATCACCGAGCCCAAGCTGTTCACGATCCGCGCCACGCCCGGCGTGTCCGTGTTGCCGGCGCGTGCCAACTCAGCGCGATACAGCGCCTCGGCTTCGTCGTAGCGATCAAGCTGGCGCAGGATGATCCCCAAGTTGGCCGCGGCGTCGCCCGCCGTCGCCAGCGATTCCTCCGTCCCTACCGCGCGCGAGAGCTCCATCTGCTCGCGCAGGTACTTCTCGGCGCCGGGCAGGTCACCAGCGCCGAAGCGAGCGAACGCCATGACGTTGGAGATCAACGACGCGGCCCGGTCAGCGGGATTCAGCACGTCGCGCTGCGCATACGCCTCCTCCGCAACGCTCGTCGCCTCTTCGAGCTTGCCGTCGCGATAGAGCGCATACGCCAGGCTCGCGCGGGTCTTGACGATGTCGCTCAGGTGCGGGTGACCCTCGTGCTGCGCGTCGGCGATGCCGTAGTCGTGGAGCGCCCCGCGCAACAGCCGCACGCCGTCGGCGTATTGCGCCAGCCCCGTGAACGTGACCCCTAGGGTGGACTTCACGCCCGCGCGGGCGGCGCTGGACATTTCGGTGTCCGCTTCGATCTTATTCGCCGCCGCGGCGATGACATCCAGCACTCGCGCCTCGCGCCCTTTCTTCGCCGGGTCCGGCGCGTTAAGCGTCTCACGCAAGAACTTGCTTGTGCGGTCAAGGTCCACCACGCGCTGGCTGAGGTCGCGCTCGGCTCGCGCCGCTCGTCCGTACATCAACGCCATCGTCACACCAAAGACCGCGAGCCCGACGATGCCCGCGCTGGCGACCACAAACGCCGCGCGATGGCGACGCACGCCCTTGCGGATCACGTACCACGAGCTGTCGCCCTTGGCGGTGATCGCCTCACCCGACAGGTAACGGCGCAGGTCGCTCGCCAGTTCACCAGCCGACGCGTACCGCCGCTCGCGTTCCTTTGCGAGGCAGTGCATCACGATGGTCGAGAGCTCGTCGTTGATGTGCGGCGCGCTTTGACGCAGCGATCGCGCCGGCGTGCGCTCGATGTTCTCAAGCACCTGTCGCAGCGTGCCGCTGACGGTGTAGGGAAACTCGCCGCTGAGCGCGTTGTACATCATGACGCCCAGCGAGTAGACGTCGGTGCGCACGTCCAGATCACGCAGATCGCCCTGGGCCTGCTCGGGGCTGGCCCAGGCCAAACTCCCGAGAAACTGACCGGAGCCGGAGATGGTCTCCATGTGCGAGCCGAACGCATTGGGCGAACCTGACACGCTGCCCCCGGCGCTGGCATCGGAGCGCACACCCTTGGCGAGGCCGAAGTCCAGCACGCGGGCCCGGCCTGTTCGATCCACGCGGATGTTGCTGGGCTTGAGGTCGCGGTGGATCACGCCGCGTTGATGGGCGAACTGCACGCCCTCAGCGATCTCGACGAACAGCTCGACCACACGCCGCACGTCGCGCGAGGTCGCGGGGCCCATAGTGCGAAGGTGCTCGTCGAGCGATTGCCCGTCCACAAACTCCATGACGAGATACGGCCGCCCGTCGCTGGCGATGCCGCTGTCGTAGACGCTGACGATCTGCGGGTGTCGCAGCGCCGCGACGAGATCGACCTCACGCTCGAAGCGCCGTCGCGCCTCGCCCGCGGATGCGGCGCTGGCGTGCATGAGTTTGATGGCGACCGACCGGCGCGTGCCAGCCTGCGTCGCGCGATACACCACGCCTTGCCCGCCGCGGCGGACTTCCGCGAGCGCCTCGTAGCCCGGGATGCTCGGCGTCTCGCTTGAGCCGCGCATCACCTTCAGCTCCGCGAGCAGACCGCCCTCGGCCGCGTACCAGTTTGAAGACGTGTTGCTCATTGGGAAGGCTGAGACTTGAGACGTGGGGCTTGAGGCAGGGGACGTGAGACGTGAGGCGGCGGGCAACTGCTCACCCTTCTTCCAGCACCTGTTGCTCGATGACGCTGCTGAGCCGTTTGAGCACGCGAGATTTAGCCTGGTAGACGCTGTCAACACTCATGCCGGTTTCCTCTGCGACTTCCGCCGCCGAGCGCCCGCTGAGGGCGTAGAGCTCGAAGGCGTGCAGGTCTGCTTCGCCGAACTCGCTGCGGATGGTCCCCAGCGCCCGTCGAAGGTGATACTGCCGCCACTCGGCCTCCCAGTGTTCTTCGCCCTGTGCGTCACTCTGGGCAAGCCGCGTGGTTTCTTCTATCTCCGGTAGGCGTGATTCCCCGCGCTTCTGACAGATCCGGCGATAAATTGCGTGGGTGACAATCGTGCGCAAATAGCCGCGAAAGCTCCCCTTGTTTGGGTCATAGTGAAACCCCGGCATCGATCGCGTCAGGGCGACCAGCACATCCTGCGTCACATCATCCACGTCCGCGGCTTGCAGCCCCTTGCGCCGGCAGAACGCGCGGATCAGCTCGCCATAGCGCGCGTAGAAGTCGCCCCACGCCGTGGGATCGCTCCCGTCGGCAACGCGGGCCAGCAGCGTCGCGTGGGTCATGGTCTGCCAGATCATCACGGGGAGGCGGTCCTTTTCTTGGGGGCCGAGTTCTGAGCCTCGGACCCCTGAACTTACCCCAGCTTTGATGAAGTGTTCCCGCCATTTCGATGGTTTTGTGTCAGACTGCCGCTGGAGGGCCGCTATCCATGCCGGACACGCTGCCCATAACGCGTCGTCCCGCCCTAAATCGCCACAAAACTCGGACCCCACATCCTCCCCGGAGTATTGCACATGACCGCCGCTCGCCTCGCTCGATTCGCCCGTGTCGTCACGCCTCTGGCCCTTCTTGCGTTGGCGGGATCGGCCGTTGCTCAGCCGCTGACGTTCTCTGGCACGTACGGGCCCAACTGGACCGCCTTTGGGGCCGCGGGCGTGTGCAACGGCACCAGCCCGCTGCAGGAGAACAACTTCGGCTTGACCAACTGCTTCTTCGCTCCGCCTCTGCCGGGTTCGACCAACAGCATCTTCCTGGGCTCGAACACCGTTGTGCTGAACATCGGCGCCTCGGTGGCCAGCGTTGACTTGGGCGTCGGCGGTTCGTTCGCGCTCGGCGGCGACCTGAACTCCAACGGCGGCATCTTCCAGAACGACGGCACCGTCAGCGGCGACGGCGGCAATCGCTCCCTGTTCAACACGATCTTCAACAACGCCGGGACGTTCAACTGGCCCGGCGCGACGTTGTATTTCCAGACGCTTTCGCTGGCGAACACCGGCACGATCAACTATGACTCCGGCAACTGGCCCAACTGGACCGGCACCAACTCGTTCACCATGAACGGCGGCTCGCTGAACAAGAACACCGCTGGCAACGCCAACATCAGCGTCGCCACCGAGTTGAACGCCGGCACACTGAACGTGAACGACGGCAACTTGCAGTTCTCGAGCAACTCGGTCGCCTTTGCGCCGGGCGTTGTGGTCAACGTCGCAGCGCCCGCGACGCTCCAGTTCACCGCTGAATCCCTGCGTGGCACGCTCAACTCCAGCCCCGCGGGCTTCCTCGGTCAGGTCGGCTCGTGCAGCATCCCCGCCAGTCAGTCGCTCACGCTCAACGTCGCCGGCACCGGCTGGCGCATGAGCGGCGGCGACTTGCAAATGAACGGCTCGACGCTCACCAACAAGGCGCTGTACATCCTGGACGCGACGAACAAGAGCTTTTTCAACGCCACGTTCATCAACGACGTCGGTGCCACCCTCCGCTCTGAAGGCGCGACCACCTACTTCCAGACCCTGGCGATGACCAACCACGGCCTCATTCAGGCCAATGCTGGCAACTGGCCCAACTGGACCGGCAACAACTCGTTCACCCAGTCCGCAAGCGGCACGCTTCGCAAGATCGGTCCCAACAGCCTCACTGTGTCCGTGCCGTCAACGTTCAACGGCGGCCTTGTCGACGTCCAGCAGGGCGATATCAACTTGAACTCCACGCAGTTCGTCAGCACCGCCGCAGTGACGTGGAACGCCTCGAGTGGCGCATCCATCCAGTTCACGAGCGCGAACATCGGGGGGACGTTCAATGGCAACGTGGTCGGCACGATGGGCAACAACGCCAGCGTCGGCCTGTTGCCCGGCGGTGCCACGCTCAGCCTCACCGGCTCCGGCTGGACGATGAACAGCGACCTCCAGTTCAACACCCGCACGCTCACCAACAGCGGCGTGTTCACCAGCGGCGTCGTCAACCGCTCGCTTTTCAACGGCACGCTCAACAACACCTCGACCGGGCGCTTCAAGATTGACGGCGGTGTCCTCTACTTCCAGACCATGGCGCTCAACAACGCCGGCTTGGCGATCACCGAGTCGGGCAGTTGGCCCAACTGGACCGGCACCAACTCGATCACCAACACCGGCACCTTCCGCAAGACCACCGCGGGTGTGACCAGCATCACCGTCCCCTTCACGCACAGCGCCGGACGCATCGAGGCGCTCGGCGGCACGCTGGTCCTGGAGCAGACGGGCCTCACCGTTGCTCCCGGCGCGCAGTGGCAGGTGGACAACGGCGCCGCGATCCGCTTCCGCAACTACGGGCTCAACGGCACGATCGCCGCGGCTCCGGTCGGCTTCCTGGGCTCTGATGGTGCGCTCAACGTCAACGCCGCCGGTGGCCTCACGCTCAATGTGAGCGGCGCGGGCTGGCAGTGGGAGGCTGGTGACATCCAAGGCAACGGCCGCACGATCACCAATCAGGGCTTGTTTGCCTCCGCCAACTCAAACAAGTCGCTCTCGTCGACCACGTTCGTCAACGCCCTTGGCGCGACCTATCGCAACACGGGCGCGACGACCTACTTCCAGACCTGTGCGTTCACCAATGCTGGCACGTTCGAATACCTCGGCGGTGAAATCCTCAACTGGACCGGCACCAACTCGTTCACCAACACCGGCACTTTGAATCGGACTGGCGTCGGCGTGAATAACTTCAGCGTCTCGACGGTCAACTCCGGCACCGTCAATGTCAGCGGCGGCGGACTGCAGAGCCTCAACTACCGCCAGACCGCCGGCACCACAAACCTCAACGCGTCGACGATGGGCTCAAGCACGCCGCTGCTGCTGGAGGGCGGCTCGTTCATCGGCACCGGCAACGCCGGCCCGATCACCAACTCCGGCGCGCAGCTTGACATCAACCCGCCGGGGCTGGAGTACATCGGCACCCTCGCGCTCAGCGGGCCCTATGTCAACTCCGGACTCGGCACGCTCATCATCGACATCGACAGCACCACGGTGCAGGACCGCCTCACCTGCCAGGGCCGGCCGACCATCAACGGCGGCACACTCCGCCTGCGCGTGCCCGGCGGTGTTGACCTCACCGGCTTGGTCTTCGAGATCGTCCGGGGCACCCAGCCCGCCTCCGGCGCCTTCACCACCGCCACCGTCAACATCAGCAATGTCCAGGTCCGCACGTACGCACAGGGCAACAGCATCTACGCCTTCTTCCCCTGCAACGGCGTGGACATCGCCGACGATCAGGGCAACGCCCCGCCTCAGCCCGGAATCCCCAACAACGGCGTCACCGAGGGCGATTACAACGCGTTCTTCTCCGGGTTCTTTGACGCCCTGGCCTATTGCGACATCGCCGACGATCAGGGCAACGCCCTTCCCGCGGCACCCGATGTCCCCAACAACGGCGTCACCGAAGGCGATTACAACTTCTTCTTCAGCGTCTTCTTCGATGGCTGCGAAATCTGACCATCGCTCAGGCAGGTGACGGAGTCTTTCGGAAGACTCCACTCCCGAGTCTTTCAGAAGACCTGGCAAGTGCCCGGCCCAACGGCCGGGCGCTTGGTTTGTCGGTGCGTGACGATGTGCCGGTCAGGGATTCTGCGGGGTCGCCGCGGATCGGCCGGTTTCAAGAACCTGTAAACTTGGAGAACCTTGGTGGAATCCGCCCAGATGGCTTGTTTTTCATCGTCTCATCCGTACTCTCAGAGGGTTGTGCCGCCAAAATGGTGCAACAGAGGCGAGAGAAGAACCGAACATCAAGGGTTCGCGCGACCGGTTGCGTGGAATGGAGCGTCGGCCTTGGCACGAGATGCCTAGGACGGGCTTTGAGCCGCCGGATCGCACGAGTCTTGGTGAACCGCATCATCCGGATCAAGGCGGAGAGAGAAAAGTTGTTTCAACTCACGACGGAGTTGTGTCGTGTATCCGCCAAGCAGCGGGTTGGCGAAAGCTGACCCGCTGCGTTTTTCAAATGGCCAAGTGGTCAACGGGTCAAAGAGCCAAAAGGCCAAATGAAAGCGCGCGGGGTGGGTGTGCCGGCGCGGCGTCGATGCCGCGGTGGGGATTTGCTTTGCGCGTGAACCTTTCGGACGACTCGCACGCTCCATCTTCGCCGGCCCGTCCTCCCTTCCCCCCGCCGGCGCGAAGGAGCCTCGCGATGACCACGAGCACGACGACGGTTTCGCTGCCCCTGTTGCAGTCGGCGCGGATCGCCTCGCCCTGTCATATGGCGTGGGACCAGATGACCGGCGATGAGACGAAGCGGTACTGCGGCGAGTGCAAGCTGCATGTCTACAACCTCAGCGCGATGAGGGCGGCGGACGCCGAGGCGCTGCTGAGCACAGCCGCAGCGAGCGGGGAGCGGTTTTGCGGCGCGTTCTATCGTCGCGCTGACGGCACGATTTTGACCAGCGATTGTCCCGTCGGCGTGTCGCTGGCGCGTCGCGCCGCGCGGCGGGTTGCCGCGGTCGCGGTCGCGGCGCTCTCGATGATCGTCGCGACCGGCGCATGGGCGGCGCGGCGACAGTTCGTTCGCCATAACCCGTCGCATGCGAGCATGTTCAGGGGCGACATCAGCTTCGCACCCAGCGATGAGTCGATCGCGCTCACGCAAGTTCAGCCGATGCGCACGGTCGCGGAGTGGTTGACGCCGAAGCAGGTGCCGACGCAGCAGCGGATGGGGCGGATGATGGCGGGGAGCATCGCGCCGCTGCCGCCACAAGCGCCCGCGGGTCCGATCGCGCCGGCTCCGCCGAAGGACGGGTCTGCCGGCGGGGGTGGGCAGTGATCCGCTTTGCGATCGGGCGGGAAGGCGCTTCACGCGCCGGCGTGCATTCGCAAGACTGTCTTGACGCCGCGTTGCGAACGGCCGGAACTTCGGCATTACCGCGTGGAGCTTGCGGTAGACTGCGAAGCGACCGGGGGACGACCGATTCAAGGAGCGCGTTGTGAACACGACCCTGTCATTGCCCTTGCTGAAATCCGCTCGCGTCGCGTCGCCTTGCCCGATGAGCTGGGATCAGATGACCGGCGACGACGTTCAGCGCTACTGCGGCGAGTGCAAGCTGCACGTGTTCAATCTCAGCGCGATGACCTCAACGGACGCCGAGGCGCTGCTCGCGGACACCGTGGCTTCGGGCGAGCGGCTGTGCGCGACGTTCTACCGGCGCGCCGACGGCACGATCCTGACGCAGGATTGCCCGGTGGGTGTGTCGATGGCGCGTCGCGCGGCGCGTCGGGTGTGGGCGGTTGGTGCCGCGGCGATGGCGATGGTGTTGGCCACGGGGGCGTGGGCGGTGCGTCGGCAGTACGCGCATCACGCCGTGGCGGAGGACATCAGAAATGGCGATAGATGGCCTGGTCCGTTCGAACACTCCGCGATATCGCTCAGCGATGTGCAGCCGATAAGGACCGTGACGAAGTGGTTCGCGCCGAAGGCGGTGTGGACACCCATTGGGGCGACAATGGGTTCAGTGGCATGTCCGGTGAACCTGCCGCCCACGGCGCCTGGCGATTCGAAGAACGGCGGTGAGAAATGATCCGCTTTGCGATCGGAAATAGCGTGGTGGCGCTGGCGATGTGCGTGTGGTGCGTGCTGGGAGGCGTCAGCATGCCGATGTGGAACGGGCTTGAGCCGATCGCGTTTGACCTGACGGGCCCGATGCGGGAGACCGCGATCATGGCGCTGATGATGCTGGGGCCGACGGTTGTCGGCGGCGTCTTGATGGGCGCGGCGGGCGTACACGCGGTGTCGCCGCGGCGCGTGTTTCATCCGCATGTTCGGCATGGGCTCGGGCTGTGGCAGATCGCGCGCGGGATGCTTGCGGCGGCGCTGACGTACTGCGCCGCGTCGGTGGCGATGGTGTTCACGCCGGACTCCGAGCTGATCCAGACGCTGGTGATGGCGGGGATCGGAACGGCGGTGGGCGGGGCGTTGACGCTCGCGGCGGCGCGGTGGCGCCCCGGGACCTGCCGCGGGTGTGGATATGACTTGAGCGCGATGACGGTGAGCGGCGGCGGGCGGTGTCCGGAGTGTGGAGTTCAAGTGCTTGAAAACTACTGAGCGAAGCCCGGGACGGGCAACGGCACGACCGAGCTCGCAACCGAACCCGCCTGACCATAGTTTTGGGATGGCACAGTTCAACTCAACGAAGATTGCTAAACACAAGCTGCCTGCTCGATAGCCTTCGCGATAGCGGTTCCCAGCAGCGGAGGCACGGCGTTGCCGATCTGCTTGACAACTTGAGTGCGAGAGCCAACAAATCGAAAGCTATCGTCAAATGACTGCAGACGAGCTCCTTCTCGGGGCGTTAGAGCGCGATCGGCGATGGGATGGATGCAGCGATTCGAAGCGGGATGAACAAAGTTCACCGTGATGGTTACCGATGGCTCATCGGCGTCGAGTCGAGAGTAGCAAGAGCTGAAGCCGCTCGTGACGAGGTGCTTTGGAATGTGAGAAATGTTCGGGCCGCTGTGACGGATGATCTCCATCATCTGCTCGCGATGAGCGGTGGCGTCGTGCCATGTGAGGCGATTGGACCGCCTGCGGCGGTCGCGCTGATACGTGGTGATCGCAGGCTGGTCGTAGTCGGTGGCGCTTGCCCCCGGTGCAACGGCGGGCAGATCACCAATCGCATCGATGACCGAGACAGCGGGTAGCAGCGATTCGCCGTCGCTGAACAAGCTCTGACCCGCGGGGCGCAGCATCCGCGATCGATCGCGATATCCGATCGTCGGGTGGTCGGACGTGTTTGTAGGATCAGGCCAGCGAATCGCCCCACGGCGCTCTGTTCCGAGCATGATGAGGCGTTCCCGACGTTGTGGAACGCCGAAATGTGCGGCGTTGAGGATCTTCCAGTCGCACTCGTACCCGATGCGTTCGAACGCAGTTGCGATGGCATCAATGTCACGACCTTCGTTGTGTGTCGCAAGGCCAACAACGTTCTCCATGACAAAGGTGCGCGGGCGGAACTCGCTCACGCAGTCAACGAATGCGAGGAACAGATCGTTTCGCGGATCGTTCACGTTGCTTGAGCGATGTGGGCGAATGCTGGAGAACCCTTGGCACGGCGGGCCGCCGATTACGACGCCGAGTTCTCCACGTTTGAGTTCAAGCCGCGAGCGAGCACTTTGCCAGTCCACCGTTCGAATGTCTTGGCAGAGGGCGATAGCGCCTTCGTGGTTGGCTTGGAAGGTGTCGAGAGAGTCGCGACGGATGTCGATGCCGAGAACGACCTGATAATTACTGCGAGTGGTGTTCTCGAAACCCTTCGAGAAGCCGCCGGTTCCACAGAACAAATCAATGATTTTGATCGGTTCTGGCATCGTTTCGATCTCCGGTGGGGACAATAGTCGCGTGGATTCTGTCTGTCAACTTCCTAGTCTCTCGGCATGAACTCACCTGCTGCTCGTCTCGTCGCCAGGGTGCTCAAGCAGCTCGCCGCCGAGCGTGCAAAACGAGGGCTTACCCAAGACGAGCTGGCACTCCGCGCGGGTATTGATCGAAGCCACGTCGGCCTCTTGGAAAAAGGCCGTCGAAGTCCGTCTCTTGAGGTGGTCCTAAGCCTTGCTTGGGCGATGGACATTCCATTCGCCGGTCTCCTTGCGGCGGTAGGGACTGGCACGATGGAGTCGGGCGGCGCGCATGTGCTTGTGCCGCCGGAGTGGATTCCTCGGCGGCCGGTCGAGGCGACGTTGCGAAAGGCAGAGCAACTCTCGACGCTCACAGGTCTCTCCGGTGCGATGGTGCTCGCGGCGCTCGAAAAAAGCTACGCCACACTCGACCTGATCGATGCCCAACTGTTGCGAGCAAAGAGTCCGCCGCTCGCGGAAACCGTTGAACTAGCGAATCTGTCTTCGATGCTCGGGAACATTCTTAGCGCAGCAATCGCCGATTGTTCGCAAGGGCTCTACAAGCGCAATGGTCCCCACAAGTTTCCAGACTTGTTGCCCGTCAAACCTCCCGCTTGCAACCTTGAGATCAAGGTCGCGCTCGAATCCAATCGCCCCAAGGGGCATCTCCCCAAGCCCGGTATGTATCTCTCAGTTCGCTATGTGCTGGGTGACCGCGAAGGCCGACACGAGATCGGGAAGCGCGGAGACACAATCTGGATTTGGGAGATGAAAGCTGGAAAGTTGAATCCCGCTGACTTCAGCGTGAGCAGTACGCCGGGCGACTCGGGAAAAACAGCCGTTGTTCGGACGGAGGTGTTCCATGCGATGGACGTCGTATTTCTCGATGAACGCTTCATTCCGCACAAGCCTCGCAAGGGCAAGCTCTACCCCGGACACAACTGAGCAATCGTGACTGGCGACCGCAAGCGAGCTCTAGCCCTTGACCACGGCGTCGAGCTGGCGTTTGTCGGCGGCGCTGGTGGCGTCGGCGGGGAGTTCTTTGAGCATGGCGTCGATGATGTTGTCGGTGGTGACGCCGTCGGCCTCGGCGTTGAAGTTGGTCAGGATGCGGTGACGTAGCACCGGTCGCGCGACGGCGCGGACGTGCTCGATGGTGACGTGGCCGCTGCCGGTGAGGATGGCGTTGGCCTTGGCGCCGAGCACCATGTACTCACTGGCGCGGGGGCCGGCGCCCCAGGCGAGGTAATCGGTGACCATCTTGGGCCGCGGCAGGCCGGCGTCCATCGGCTCTTTGATGCGTGTGCAGCGCACGAGTCGAAGCGCGTAGCGCATGACGTGTTCTGCGATGGGCATGGCGCGAACGAGGGTCTGGACGCGTTCGATCTCGGCCGCGCCCATGACGGGCTCGACCGCCGCGGGCGTGCCGCCGGTGGTGCGTGAGACGATGGCGAACTCTTCGTCAGCGGTGGGATAGCCGATTTTGACTTCGAACATGAAGCGATCGAGCTGGGCCTCGGGCAGCGGGTAGGTGCCCTCTTGCTCGATGGGGTTCTGTGTCGCGAGGACGAAGAAGGGCGTGGGGAGCAGGTGGCGCATGCCGCCGACGGTGACCTGGCGCTCCTGCATGGCTTCCAGCAGCGCTGCTTGGGTCTTCGGTGGCGTGCGGTTGATCTCGTCGGCGAGGATCACGTTCGCGAAGATCGGGCCCTTGACGAAGCGGAGCGAGCGCGAGCCGGTGCTTTTGTCCTCTTCGATGACTTCGGTGCCCGTGATGTCGCTGGGCATGAGGTCGGGCGTGAACTGCACGCGCGAGAAGCCCAGGCTGAGCGTGCGGGCGAGGGTGGAGATGAGCAGCGTTTTGGCGAGGCCGGGGACACCGACGACCAGAGCGTGCCCGCGGCAGAAGACTGCGGTGAGGATCTGATCGACGACCTGGTCCTGCCCAACGATGACCTTGCGCACTTCTTCGCGCAGGCGGGTGTATGCGTGACGAACTTCCTCGACGGTTTCCTGCGCCTGGCGTGGCGTGATCTCGCTCGGGCCTTGGGTGGTCATGGTGGACTGTATCGGCTGAGCGAGCGGGGGTTTCGCGAGACGCTTTGAAAAGGGAGCGGGGCGGAAAAGAAAATCGCCCCGGCATGTGCGTGCGCGAGGCGATCAAGGGAAGACTGAGAGTTCAGAAATGAGAGTTGTCTACCAAGGGAAGGAAGGGATGGAAGTGTGTGTGAAGGCGAGGGGCTTGCAGGGTGTCTGGATCGCGGAGGGCGCGCAAGGGAGCGGAGAGGTCAGGAGTGCTTGTGGAGTCTGGAGCAGAGCCGATCAATGGCTGCTGTCTGCTGACAACTGACAACTGACAACTGACGGCTGACTCACGGCTTCTTTGAGCTTTGCTCGAGGAGTTGCTGGAGTTGTTTCTCCATGCGGTCCAGGCGTTTGCGGAGGGCTTTGTTCTCGTTGTCGTTCTCGCGATCGCGGGGCGGGGCGATTTCGAACCGGTCGATCGCGCCGCCGTCGCGTTGTTGCTGGCGCATGAGGCGTTCGATCTGGGCGCGGATTTGATCGTTCATTTTGCCCTGATCGAGCCCGTCGAGGCCGAAGGGTCGGATGAACATCTGCGCGCCCGGCGCTTCGCCCTCGCGGAAGAGCATGTTGCCGCCCATGCCCATCGTGTCAATGTCGGCGCTCTCGGCCTCGTCCCACTCGGCCTTTTCCATGGACGCGTCGTCGAACGCGACGGGGGAGAGTGTGAGCTCTTTGCGTGTGCCCTGCTGGATGACGCCGAGTTTGATGAGCTGGCCGGGCTTGATCTGCTTGTCGCTGAGGAACTGCACGATGGAGGCGGCGCTGGTGACGGGCTCGTTGTTGAATGAGACGATGACGTCGTAGGGCTTGAGTCCGGCGACGCTTGCGGGCATGCCCTTGGCGACGCCAGCGACCAGTGAGCCGACGCCCGGCTCAAGGTTCAGATGGCGGGCGAGCACGCCGGAGACGGGGGCTTGGCGCAGGCCGAGCATGACGTCACGCTTGATCTCAGGCTGGGCCAGGCGCTCGCGCGCCGCGTTCTCGTCCGCGTCGGCCTCGCGGTTGTCGCGCCGCGTGAGGCGGTCGGGCAGAATGCGGAACACACGCTCGTTGTCGGCGCGGCGCTCGATCTTCATCTCGGCGGAATCGGGGATATCGATTTGTGCGAGGGTCGTGCCGTCGTCGTTGGTGATGACCACGCGGTCCTTCTCGATGCGGACGCGCTCGCTGGGGAGTGACTTTCCGTCGACGGTGGCGGTGGAGAGCTTGCCGTCGTCGATGCGGACCTCGATCTTGCGGCCGTTTTCGTTGAGCATGAAGACCTGGCTCGAGCGTGTCTCGGTCTTGATGTCGGGCTCATTGGCGATGGCCCAGGGGGTCAGCACGCTGAGGCAGAGCGCGGTGCCGGCGACCAGCGCGAGTGTCTGAGTGGCGCGGCGGGTGAGCGAGCGTTTGGTGGCGAGATTCGTCGTCGAGGTGTTCATGATCTGGGCTCCGAGTTGGCCGAGCGCGCGGCTCGGCGGGTGTGTTGTGGTGAGTGCCGGCAGCGCGGCGGGGCCGGCGAGTTCTCGCAGTTCGAGCCTTCGCGTGCTGCCCGGGTTGATGCGACTCTTTCGCTTGACGGGGCGAGTTTGTTCGCGGGTTTGGTGGGTTCCGAGAACGGCGCGGACGTGGGGATATCGACGCGTGGGGCCCGGGTTCCGCAGTTGCTTCGGGTGGCCGCGGTGCGATGTTCGGTCCCGGGTTGGGAAGGAAGGAGTTAAGGGCGCACGACGGGGGCGGGCGGCGTCTTGACCGGAGCGGCAGGGCTCACGGCGGTTGACGGTGTGAGCGGGACCATCGGGGTGGTTGTGGCGGGCGCAGTAAGGCGGCGGAGGATTTCGTCCAGCGCAGTCTCGATGCGCAGGAGGCGTGCCTCAAGGTCGGCCTCGGGCGCAACCGAGGCGGGCTCGGCGTCGGGAAGGATCATGATCTGGCGGAGGCCGAAGGGTGAGCCGGCGCGGGGCGCGGCGTTGCCGCCGGTGCCGTAGCCGCCGCTGGCGTCTGGAGCATTTGCACCCGCGGGCGGCACGGCGGGCGCGGTGGTCAGGATCGGGACGGAGTTGATGGAGATCGCGCTGCGACCGGCGTCGCTGCGCGCGGTGGCGATGCCGGCGCTCTTGGCCCGTTCGATCGCCTGCGCGAGCGACTCGGTGCGAGGCGCCAGGCGATTGGTGATCGTCGTGGTGTTTGAGGTGGTGGCGCTGGTTTGCTGACCCGGAAGGAGTTGGTGCTCGGGGATGCTGTTCCACTTGCCGTCGGCCAGGCGATCGACCTGAAGGGCCATGAGGGTGAGCTCGATGTCTTTGGTCTGGCCGGCGCTGATGACCCGCAGCTTGAGCTTCTCGCCTGGCTTCGCGTTGCGCTCCATGAGGACGTTGCGCAGGGTGTTGACATCCACGTCGTCGCGGGTGTCGATGCGGGTGATGACGTCGAAGGGTTTGAGGCCGGCTTGGTCGGCAGGGAGACCGGCGACGACGCCAGCGACCATGACGCCGCTGCCCGGCGCGAGGCCCAGGTGGCCGCTGAGTGCGGGATCGACGCCGACCATCTGGAGGCCGACCATGACGGAGCGCCCGGCGAGCTGCGAGAGGTCGGCGGCCGAAGTCGGCGAAGAGCTCAATCCGGGCGCCGCGGGCGCGATGGTGGTGACGGTCTGTCCCGAGCGGCTGCGCGACGGGGCGGCGGTGAGGAAGTTGCTCTGGCCAGCGCCGGCCCCGGCGACGGACGCGCCGGGTGTCGGGAGCGGGATGCTGGCGCGGGTCGCGCCGGATTCATCGAGCAGGCGCAACGTATCGGTATCAACGCGGGCGCGCGAGAGTTGTGCGTCCTTGCCGTTGATCTTGATTGAGCGGAGCGTGCGGCCTTGGGTCTGGACGACAAACTCCTCGGCGCCGATGCGGACCTTGTGCGTGACAATGTCCTCCAGGTCGTCGAGTGTCCGCGGCGCGGCGCCCGGCGCGGGGGCCGCGGGACTGATCGACGCGGGCATGCCGGTCGCGGGGGCGATCGGCGAGGAAGCCGGCTTCGTGGTTGGGTCCTGCGCTGGCGCTGACGGCGCGGCGCGGGCGGTTGGGGGAACGGCGAGCGCGAGCAGGGCCAACACGCTGAGGGAAGTGGTGGTGCGATTCATGGCGGTTCTCCGACGCGGGCTGCGGGCCCGCGTGAGCGATTGGTCAGTTGATCAGAGCGGCGAGGTCGGCGTGATGTCCTTCGGAGCGGCGGCAGGAACGAGGATGGTGCGGCCGAGCTCGTCGGTGCCCAGGGTGTAGAGGTCTTTGACGATCGCGCGCTCGATGAACTGGCGGATGTAGACGACTTCGAGGCCCTCGCCGTCGGGCGCGGGCTGACTTTGAATGACGAACTTCTGCGGCATCTCACCCACGACTTTGCCCTGCTGCTTGCCCAGCTCAACGTACGCGTTCATCGCCTGATCGGCGGAGGCGAAGGTCGGCGCGACAAGGCCCGCGGCGTTGGAGGGCGTGGTATTGCGACCAGAGAGGCCAAGGCGCACGCCTGCGATCTCCGCACCGAGGGCCAGCGCCAGACACGCCGCGATGGCCCAGCCCAGGAACGGCGCGCGCCGGGCCCGCGAGCGATGCGGGACGTGGACGGGCTCGATCGGGAAGGTTGTGTCAAGGTCGGCGGCGGTCGGCGGGAGGGATACGCGATCTGCCTGTGCGACGAGCGGAGCTGCGAAGGCGCGGACGGCGCGATCGATGCGGTGGGCGTGGGCGAGGTCGGTGAAGATCGAAGCGTCGGTGCGGGCGATGCGTCCAAGGTCGTTCCAGTCTGACTCCTGGGCCACGCCGTCGACCATCCGGGTGATCAGGAGGTCGCGCGGCGATACCTGGGCGGGTGCGGCGTCCGGGCTTGGAGAAGCGCCGGGGCTGGAGGGCGACGATTTGAGGGGGTCAAATGGAGTGCTCATACCTGCTCGATGGAGGTTTGCGGAGGGATCGGTGGTTTGTTGCCCGTTCCAGCCGCAGGAAGGGGAACGCGAGTGCGGCGTGGAAGTAGGCGAGAGACGGGTCACGAGATGTGGGCGTGTCCGAGGCGAGAAAACGCCGGTGGAGACGTCAAGAGACCTAGATGCGCCGGGCGGGATTTTCCGGCTGGATTGCGCGTGGAGAAGGCTTTCGCCGGGTTTGTTCTTGAGCCTCGGCGTGATCCACCAGTTCCCGGAGCATCCGCCGCCCGCGCGCAATGCGGGTTTCGATCGTCGTCTCGGGTAATCCCATCACTTCGCCAATTTGGCGATAGGACATCTCGTGGACGCATCGCATGAGCAGCGGCTCGCGATAGTCCTCGGGCAGACGTTGCAGAAGGCACATCATCCAACCAGAGTCCTGACGGGTCTGCACATCCGCGGCGGGGCCTTGGCGTCCGCCGACGTCGTCGCGGGCGGGCTTGGAGGTGAGGGCGTCTACGCCGCCGGCGTGCTCAGCGACGTTGTCGAGGCTTTGCGCGGGGCGGGCGACGAGTTTGCGTCCGGCGAGGCGCGCTGCGTTGAGCGCCACCATGCGCAGCCAAGGGCGCAGCGCGTCAGGCGTGCGCACGGTGTTGATCTTGCTGACCAGAGCCGCGGCGACCTCTTGCAGCAGGTCGTCAACCTCGGTCGTGTTCGGTTTGTGGGCGATGAGCACGACGGCGACATAGCGACGGTGCGATTCCCACAGCGCGCGCAGAGCCCACTCCTGCCCCGATTGCGCGGCTGCGAAGGCATCGGCATCGTCGGTCTGTTCGATCCGTTGGTCGTCCATCAACGTCCGCACCGCGCCTTCCCTGATGCGCCGCCCGGCGTTCCCCGTCAGCACGCTACGCTTGATTTCGAACGTGGGTGAAAGGGATGATCGGGCGTGAGGGTGGTCGATATCCGAGGCGAGCCTGCTCCGGCGTGTCAGGACTGCCCCGGGGCGAGGTCACCCAAAGAGTGTTCGGTGAGGTCGGACGGAGGTTGCGTTGCTAGACAAGGTCATCGAGCGACGGAACGCCGAATCGGTCATGGGGCTCGGTGAGCACCTGGACGAGCTGCGCCATCGCGTGTTGATGGCGGTGGTCGGGCTGGCGCCGATCCTCGTGATCGCGCTGATCTACGGGCGGGCGCTGCTGGATTTGCTGATGGAGCCGGCGCTGAAGGCGCTGCGGCTGGACGGCCAGGCCGGGAAGATGCAGGTGACCAGCGCCATGGAGGCGTTCGGCGCGTACTTCTACGTTGTGGTGCTGGTGACGTTGATCGTCGGTGGGCCGTGGGTGCTGTACCAGTTGTGGAAGTTCGTCGCGCCGGGGCTGTACGCCAACGAGCGTCGGTTCGCGTACATCCTGGCGCCGCTGTCGGTGACGCTGACGGTCGTGGGCGTGCTGCTGATGTACTTTGTCATGCTGCCGCTGGCGTTGTCGTTTCTGGTGAACTTCGCGTCAACCCTCGGCCCGCAGAAGATCAGCGTTGCGCCGGTGCCCGCGGGCGTCGTCCTGCCCACGCTGCCGGTCTTGGCCGCGGATCCGCCCGCGCCGACGATCGGTCAGATCTGGATCAACCGCGAACTCAACGTGCTGCGCATCTGTGTCGGCGCGGCGTCTGAAGACGGAACGGTCCCCGCGGTGATCATGGGCTCCGATCTCTCGACCTCGGGCACGCTGGCGGTGCATCTCAAGCTCAGCGAGTACATCGATCTGTTCCTGACATTGGCGCTGGTGTTCGCGTTGACGTTTCAGCTTCCGGTGGTGTTGCTGCTGCTGGGGTGGATCGGCGTGGTGAACGTGCCGATGCTGCGCAAGTATCGCAAGTACGCGTTCGCCGGGGCGGTGGTGCTCGCGGCCGTGGCCTCGCCGACGGGCGATCCCGGCTCGCTTGCGGTCTTGCAGTTGCCGATGTACTTGCTGTACGAGTTCTCGATCCTGTTGCTGTGGCTGCTGCCGGCGTCGCGCGTCGCGGGTGTTCGCAGCGGGGGCGATGATGACCCGGCGCCGACCGATGCGACGGGGCCGTGAGTTTGGCGATGTGCCGTTGGCGGGGCGAGTGCTGCGATGAAGATTGTGCTGATCGCGGAGAAGGTGTCAGAAATGGCGTGGGCGACGCAGGCCCCGGCGCTCTCGTGCGCGATCGAGCTTGGGCGTCGCGGCGGCGAGGTGATGCTCGTGTGCGAGTCGATTACACGTGCGGCGCGAGCGGCCGCGGAGAGCGCGGGCGTGCGCGTCTTGGCTCGGACGGAGTTCTGCTTCCGTGAACGCGCGGCGCTGCGGGCGTTTCCGCGTTTCGTTCGAGGCGTGATGGACGAGCTCGATGATCAGTGGGTCGGCGTGTCGTTCTCGACGTTGATCGGCGCGCCCGTCTGGGTGCCGCTGGAGGATCGCGAGCCGATCGCCGACACCCGCCTGGATGACGTGTTGCACGATGTGCTCATGTTGCGGCGGCTGCGCCGCACATGGGCCGAGCAGGCGGCGGTGCGAGACGCATCGCCTGCGGGCGTCGTGGGCCGGTTTCTGAGTTTCGCGCCGCAGCGCGCAAAGCCGGCGCACGCGCACCGGGCGATGGACGATGCGACGGTGAATATCGGGTATCTGGCACAGGCGAGGGTGCCGCGGGGTGCTGAGCGGGTCGAGCTGCGGCGTTGCACTAGAGAGCTCTTGAACATCGACACGGGTGAGCGCGTGATCCTGACCAGCGCCGACGGCCGATCCGCGGCCGATCTGGCGGCGCTCGTGAGCAGCGTGGGCCATCTGCATCATCAGCGCCGCCCGGGCGCACCGCTGCTGCTGGTAATCACGCACGAGCCGACGAACATCCAGCGCGCGGCCGAGCGGGCCGGGCTGGCGGAGCTCGATCGCGCGATCCGCATCACGGCGCCGACATCAAGGCCCGAAGCGCTGCTGAGCGCCGCCGATGCGCTGGCGGTGGTCGCGCCCTCGGCGGCTTCGCCCGGGGCATCGCCTGCGCGCCTGCTGTGTGACGCGATGAGTTTCGGCATCCCGGTGCTCACGGCACATGACGCGCCGGGCGCGGCCCTCGTTGCGCGGGCGATCCGCTCGGGCGAGGGACCGCATCCGGGGCTTCTGGTCAGCGACAACACGCCGGTGGCGTGGTATCGCGCGCTGGAACAGGCGATGCACGCGGACTTTCGCACGCACTTTGAGGCGTCCGGCGCGGCGCGGGGCGAGGGGTCTTTTGGGGGCGGCAGGGGAATCAGCGGGGTGATGACCGGCGGTGGCGGTGTGGTGTCGCCGGCGGCGGCGTCGCGGGCACTGGCGGATCTGCACGGGCTTTCGCTGGGGGAGTTTGTGGATCGGGTGGAGCGGGCGTGCGGGCAGGTTTTCGCCGCGACTCATCTGAAGCGTGCCTGATCGCCGATCTTGAGTACATCGCATTTGACAGTCGAGCGCCGGAGATGCGCTCGCATCGTGCAGGAGGCACAGACATGAATGTCCTGGCTCATTTCATCGCATTGGGCGCGGTCAGCGTTGTGGCGGCGCGGGCTGACGAGGTGGTGATCCCCGCGGCGAACGAGTTTGCCAACGCGAACACGCAGATCAACACGCCGCTGCGCGAGGCCGGAAATCCGCGATCGCTGCAGGTGATCGTGGGCAGGCCAGCGACGAACTCCATTCCCGCAGGGAGCTTGATTACGGGGCTTTCGTTTCGGGCCGAGGCCGACGGCAGCGGCGCGTGGCCCGCGGCCGCGCTTTCGTTCTCGTCTTATCAGGTCACGGTTGCGTCCGCGACGAACCCGGCGACGTCGTTTCTGACAAACTTTGCGAACAACCAGTTCGCCGACGTGCGCACGGTGTATTCCGGCCCGCTGGCGATCGCGCCGGGCGCGTATCCCGGCGGCGCCGCGAGCGGCGGCGTCAACGCGTTTGGCCCGTTGCTGGCGTTCACGGCGCCGTTCGCGTTTGACGGGCAGGACCTGGCGATCACGATTCGCCATCCCGGCTCTTCGGCTGCCACAGGAACCACCCGCTTTCTTGATGCGCTGAATAACACGAGCGCGGCGTATGGCGTGGGCGGCGTCGCCGCGATCAGCGCGACCAGCGCGAGCGCGACGACGGGGTCGGGCGCGCCCGCGCCGGTGGTGCGGTTCAGGTTTGCGCCGCCGGGGCTCTCGCCCAGCGCCGCGGTGCCGTCGTTCGCGAGGTACATCCCGGGCACGATCACCGATGCGCTGACGCTGGGCAACGCGCCGCGCACGGTGCAGTGGGTGATTGACGCGCGGCAGATGGGCGATGCCCCGGCGGGCAGCACGATTGAGGGACTGCGATTCCGGCTTGGTCCTGGCAAGCCGGGTTGGCCGCTGACGACCGTGACACTCACGCAGTTTGACGTGTCTCTGGCGACATCGCTGCTGAGTGCCAACGCGATGAGCGAGACGTTCGCGGCAAACACTGGCGCTGATTCGACGCTTGTGCGCTCGGGATCGCTGACATTCCCTGCCAGCGCTGCGGGCGGGCCGGATGTAGGAGCGGTGCCGCCGGCGGCGCTGGTGGTGCCGTTTTCGACGCCGTATACGTATGCCGGGGGCGGGCTTGCGGTGCTGGTCCGGCACTCGGCGTCGGGCGTTGCAGGGCCGGGGCTGGATGCGTTGAACGCGCAGTTCGGCGTAAACGCGTTCGCGGACGGCGCTTCGAACGCGACGACGGGCGTGTCGACGGTGGTGCCGGTCGTGCATCTGGACGTGCGATCGGCGGCGGCGATCCCGGCGGCCAACGCGGGCGTCGCGGGACCGTCACAGAACGCGTTGATCTTCACCAGCGCGCCATCAACGCTGCAGATGATCATCGGCGCGGATCAACTGACGGCGGTCCCGCCCGGCTCGACGATCGACGGGATCAGCTTTCGCATTCGCGGCGCAACATCGTGGCCGACGGTCAGCGCGATGACGACGCGGCTCGACATCACGCTGGCGCGAGCGGGCTTTCAGCCGGGCGGCATGGTCGCGGACGTAGGCCAGAATCGGGCGCGCCCGGAGAACGGCGCGGCGGTCGTGCGTTCCGGCGCGTGGGTGGCCAGCAAGGAATCGTTCAGCGGGACGTTGAGCGCGTCGCGCCGGTGGGGGCCGACGATCCGCTTTGATCGACCGTATGTGTATCAGGGCGGGCCGCTGCATGTGGCGATGACGTGCGCAGGGTTCCCGACAGGCGCGGGCAGCGCGGCGCTGGATGCGCTCAGCCCGGGCGCGGCGACATTGCAGGCGGGAATCGCGACGACGCTCGATGCGCAGGCGACGTCGGTGGATGCATCGGCACCGGTGCTGCGGCTGCATTTCACGCCGGGCGTTACGAGGCCCGGCAGCGCGGGCGTCGCTTCGGGCGGGCTGAGCACGAGCTGGCTGGCGACGCCGGCGTCGCGCGTGCAGGTGGTGATCTCGATGGACGATCTGGCGCCGTTCGCGGCTCCGCTGCCGATCACGGGCATCGCGGTGCGGTTGGCTGATGGCGCAAGCGCGGGGCCGCGGGCGGACACGCGGATCGGTGATCTGCGCGTACGGGTCGCGCCGGCGACCGTAGTGCCCAAGACGATCTCAGCGCGGTTTGAGGACAACCGTGCGGAGTCGAGCGAGCGTGTTGTGCGGCAGGGATCGTTCACAGTGCCGGCGTTTGCGCTGCGCGGCGCGAGCGAGCCGAGCGCGCCGGCGCCGGCGAGCCTCGTGATTCCGTTCGATGTGCCGTATCTGTGGCGTGGCGGCGACCTGTGCGTCACGCTTGAGGCGAGCGGCGTTGATGGCGAAGCGATTTCGATTGACAGCGCGCAGGCGTCGAGCGCGAGCGCCGCGGCGTTTGACGAGAGCGTCACCAGCGAGCGTGGCCAACTCGTCAACCCGCCCGTGCTCGTGCTCATGCACGCCAAACACCAGTGGCGCTCGCCGGCGGACATCGCTGACGACGCGGGCAACGCGCCGCCGACGGGCGTGAACAACTCGCTGACCGAGGCGGACTACAACGCGTTCTTCCGCAACTTCTTCGAGAACAACATCATCGCGGATATCGCTGACGACCAGGGCAACGCGCTTCCGTCGGAGCTGCCGAACAACGGACTGTCCGAAGGTGACTACAACCTGTTCTTCCGCGTGTTCTTCGGGTTCTGAGCGACGCGGTCCGCGCACGCAAACAGACAGCGCTCGCGTGAAAGACGCGTGACTCGTCACTTCGTCGGCGCTGGCTTCGGCGTTTCCTTCGCGGGCGCGGGCTCGTCGGTCATCTCACGCGCGGGACGATCGGGCGAGTTGGCGAGGCGATCAAGGCGGCGCTGCTCGGCAAGTTTCTCGCCCAGGATCTTGCGTTGCTCGGGCGTCAGGACGTTGATGGCCTGCATGAATGCGCGGAGCTTCTGCGGGCCGCTGGCGTTCGGCCCGCTGTTCTGAAAGAGGTCGAGCACGACGGCGCGAACTTTGGAGTCCTGCTCGGGCGTGAGGTTGAGATCGGCCAGGACCTTCTCAAAGTCGCTGGCGCCCTGACCGACGACGCGCTCGTACGAGCGGCGGATCTCGTTGCCCAGCGTGTGCAGCGTCTCGCCGATGTTGAAGCCGACGACGTCAAAGTTCTGGCCCTTGGCCTTCGCGGCGTCCTCTTCGTCTTTCAGTCGGGCCTTGAGATACTCGCGCACGAGCGTGCGCATCTGGTCGGCTTCGGCTTTGGGAAGCGCGCGGGCGAGTTGCTCGACGAGCTGGCCGCGCTTGCGCACGGGCTCGCTGATGGTCCACAGTTCCTGGACGTAGCGCGTCGCGGCGACGCGGTCCTTGGAATCAAACGCGCCCGCGGCTTTGACGATGATGTCGAAGTTGTCACGCACGATCTCGTCCAGCGTCGCCGCCTGAGCGACGAGCACGTCGTCGACCTTCTTGCGCTGCTCGGGGCTCAGCGGCATTGCTTTGACCGCGGCTTCCGCCGGGGCGACGTCGAGCCGCTTGACACGCCCGTCGGCGTCGCGCTCGATGATCGTGAGGACTTTCTTGCCGGGGGCGATCTTCGGGCCCGAGAGCGGGGCGTCGGGCGCTTTGGCGGGAGCGGGGTCCGCGGCGTTCGCCGTCGCGGTTGAGAGCGATAGCGCCAGCATGCCGGCGGTGAGGAGCAGTGTGCAAAAGCGTGCGTGCGGGGTGGTGGCGGCTGACATTGGTGTGCTCCAGACAACGGCGAATCGCGGGCGCTGCGTGCGCCCGCTCTTGTGTATTGGCCGGATCGCACGTCGGATTCAGGCGGGCATGAGTTTGATGTAAAGGCTCCGGAGTTTGCGCCGGATTTTGACGTTCGGCCCCGTCCAGCCGCCGAACTCGGCGTGCGATTTGCTATGCTCACGCCATGACGACGCAGCGAGATTCGGGCATGGCGGGTTCGGTCGGCGGGAGCGCGGGCGCGGGGGGCGATGCGGGGGGGATGACGCACGCGGATTTGGCTGCGCTGATCGCGCAGGCGTGTGTGCTGCGTGGGAGCTTCACACTGCGCTCCGGCCAGACCTCCAGCTACTACATCGACAAATACCTGTTCTCAACGCGACCGGAAGTGCTGCGCCCGCTGGGTGATCTGTTCGCGAAGAAGATCGGCGAGGTGCAGGCGAACGTCGGCGTGCCGATTGCGCGGCTGGCGGGCGCGGAGCTGGGCGGCATTCCGCTGGTCACCGTCGCGTCAATGGCGACGGGCCTGCCGTCGTTGTTCGTCCGTAACGCCAAGAAGGACTACGGCACTGCCAAGCAGCTTGAGGGTGCGCTCAACGCCGGCGAGCGTGTCGTGTTTGTCGAAGACGTCGCGACGACCGGCGGCCAGGCGCTCGAGGCGGTGAAGGTGTTGCAGTCGCTGGGGGCCGAGGTCGTCGCGGTGATCGCGACGATCGATCGACTGCAGGGTGCGCGAGAGAATGTCGAACGCGCGGGCATCCGGTTTGAGGCGCTGTTCACCAAGCGCGATCTGGGCATCACGGAGTGAGGCGGTCGGTCGCGCGATGATCCGGCGGCGGCATCGCGGATGGAAAGGACGGCGGCGATGCGGGCGATCAAGAGCGTGACGTTGATGGTGGGCATGGAAGTGCATGTGGAGCTGAACACGCGCACGAAGATGTTCAGCCGCGCACCGAGCGTGGCGTCGCGCGAGTTTGCCAGGGCTGGCGGCGGCGGCGGCGGCGGCGCAGCGGCGCACGCGAGTGAGGCTCACGGCGAATCCGCGGCGCTCGACGGCGCGGAAGACGCTGCGAGCGGACCCGGCGCGAACGTCGCGATTGATCCGGTGGTGCTTGGTTTGCCCGGCGCGCTGCCAGTGATCAACCGCGAAGCGATCACCAAGTCGATCGGCGTGGGGCTGGCGCTTGGGTGTTCGATCGCGAAGGTGACCAAGTGGGACCGCAAAGGCTACTTCTATCCGGACTTGCCCAAGGGCTATCAGATCAGCCAGTACGACCTGCCGCTGTGCTTTGATGGCGCGGTGGACGTGATGACCGACGACGGCTCGACGCGCCGCGTTGGGATCATCCGCGCGCACCTTGAGGAAGACGCGGGCAAGCTGATGCACGAAGCGCCGTCGGGCGCGGGCGACGCGGGGAACTTCGGCACGCTCGAGGGCTCGATTGTCGATCTCAACCGCGCGGGCACGGCGCTGCTGGAGATCGTGACCGCGCCGGATTTCCGAGCCGCGGACGAGTGCGTCGCGTTCGCCCAGCAACTGCGGAACCTGTGCCGTTTCCTGCGCGTGACCGAGGGCGTGATGCAGAAGGGGCACATGCGGTTTGAGCCCAACATCAACTGCGTGCTGGAGATGGACGACGGGCACGTCGTGAAGACGCCGATCGTCGAGGTGAAGAACCTCAACTCGTTCCGCTCGCTGAAGAACGCGATCGAGTTTGAGCTGCGCGAGCAGCCGGGGCGCTGGCGCGAGGACGGGCGGGAGATGAGCCCCGGCAACAAGACGACGCGCGGCTGGGATGACGTCGCCAACCGCACGTTCTTGCAGCGCCAGAAGGAAGACGCCGCGGACTATCGGTATTTTCCGGATCCGGATCTGTTGCCGGTGACGATCGACGCGGAGTGGCTGGCGTCGGTGCGAGCGGGCCTGCCGGCGCTGCCAGCGGCGAAAGCCAAGGCGCTGCGCGAGGAGTTCGCGCTGACGGCGCAGGAAGCCGCGGCGTTGACGGAGGAGCGCGCGGTGTGCGATCTGTTTGACGTGAGCGTTGACGAAGCGTGCGTTCGCGGCGTGGCCCGCCATCAGGCGGCGCGATTGATCGCGAACGTGATCTTGCAATCGGGCGCCAAGCGGGCGAATGAGCGGTCCGCTGCGCGGATCGCGGCGATCGGCCAGGGGGCGTCGCCCGTACTGGTCAGTGATCTGGGCGTGTCCGCGAAGCAGATCGGCGAGCTCGCGGCGCTTCGCGATGCGGGCAAGATCTCGGCGGCTCACGCCGACGAGCTGTTCGGCTTGCTCGCTGAGCGGAACGACCCGAGCGCAAGTGCTGAGGAACTGGCGACGCAGCGCTCGATGCTGCTGGTGCGCGACGACGCGGCGCTGGACGCGTGGGTGGTCCAGGCGATCGAGCAGAACGCCAAGGCGGCCGAGGACGTTCGCGCCGGAAAGGATCAGGCGCTGGGGCGGATCGTCGGCAGCGCGATGAAACTCGCGGCGGGGAACGCCGACGCCGCGACGCTCCGCGAGCGGATCTTGAAGGCGCTGCGCAGCTGAACGGAAAGGGCCGAAGTTTGAGGAGCGAGGGCCGAGTGAGAACATTCATGGCGCGAAGTGCTTCCCGCAGACGTGTTCTTGTCGTTACCGGCTCGCGAGCCGAGTTTGGCCTGCTGTGTCCGGTGATCGATGCGCTGCGTGATCGGCGGGATGTGACGGCGCTGGTGGCGGTTGCCGGATCGCACCTGTTGGCGCCGGCCAAGACCGCACGCGAGGTCGCGGCGGCGTACGGCATCGATGCGCGCGTGCCGATGCAGCGGGCCGGGCACGCGACGCGGCTGGACGACGCGCGGGCCGTGGGGCGCGGCGTGGATGGATTCGCTCGTGCGATTGACAAGCTCAAGCCGGATTGGGTCGTGGTGTTGGGCGATCGCATTGAGGCGTTCGCCGCGGCCACCGCGGCGTCGGTTGCTGGCGTCGGCGTGTGCCACATTCACGGCGGGGATCGGGCCGAGGGAATCGCCGACGAGGCGATGCGCCACGCCATCACGAAGCTCGCGCACCTGCACTGCGTCGCGACGGAGGCCTCGGGCCGGCGCGTGGTGCAACTCGGCGAGCCGGCGCAAAGCGTGCATGTCACGGGATCGCCGGCGATTGATGGATTGCGTGAGGTGCCGGCGCTGAGCGATGCGGACGCGGCGCCGTTTGGCGACCCGCAGACGGTGGTGCTGCTGCATCCTTCGGGTCTGCCGGCGGCGCGCGAGCGGGCGATGGTGTACGCGACGATGTGTGCCGTGGATGACATGTCGGCGGGCGATGTCATTTGCCTCGCGCCGAACGCGGACGCGGGCGGCGCGATCATCCGCGAGGCGTTGGAGCAGCGGTGCGCGTTGAGCGGGCGGAGCGTGCGGTACATCTGGCGCGCCAACAAGCCCGCGGCGGTCGTTGAGCAAAGGGATCGCGGCGAGACTGGGCCTCGGTTGTGGACGTTTGTGGAGCATCTGCCGCGGGAGTTGTTCCTTTCACTCTTGAAGCGGCTGGCGGTGGGCGAGCGCGACGTGGGGCTGATGATCGGTAACTCGTCCGCCGGGTTGATTGAAGCGGCGGCGCTGGGTGTGCGCGTCGTGAATGTCGGCCCGCGACAGGACGGGCGTGAGCGCTGCGATAACGTCGTCGATTGCCCCGAGGCGGAGCTCGGCTCACTGGGGACAAAGGTGGATTGGGCGCTCTCGCTCGATCGCGAGGGCTTCGGCCCGCATCCCTACGGCGACGGTCACGCGGGCGATCGCATCGCGGCACTGCTGGCGAGGACGGACCCGGCGCAGTGGATCCGCAAGCGCAACACGTTCTGAAGGTGACTCGCGGCGCGGTTCGACAGCACACGTGGATCATGCGAACGGAGTTGCCCGCGCAAGCCGCGCGAGCCGCGTTGCTCACCCAAGCTGCGGCAGATATTCGCGAGCGCTCTCGCGGAACCCCCGCGGCTGCACGCCCAGGTGCGCCCGCAGCTTTGAGAGGTCCGCGTTGCCGTCTTCCTGCGCCATCGCGGGCATGCCGTCGTCAAACGGCAGCCAGGCACCCAGGCCAAGGAATGACGCGAGGCGCGCGACGTAGATGTGCGGCTCGCCCGGGAGGCCGAGGATCGGCAGCTTGCTGGAGCGCGGCATGTTCTCGCTGTAGAACTCGAGCATGCGGTTCCACGCCATGACTTCAGGGCCGGCGACGTTGTAGATCTCGCCGATGCTCGACTCCACGTTGAGGCTCGCGACGAACGCGCGAGCGACGTCTTCGACGCGCACGGGTGCGACCTTCGCTGCTTCGAAGCTCACGCGGCCCAGGGCCACGCCGTCGTCGTGCTCGACGAGGCGGGTGAAGTACGGCACGAACCAGTAGGGACTGATCGTGCCCTGGACCCAGCCGCGAACCATCTGGGTGAACTCGCCGTGCGGGCCGTGAATCATGGCGGGGCGGATGATGGTCCAGTCCAGGCCGCTGCGCCGCACGAGTTGCTCGGCCTCAAACTTTGAGCGCTGGTACGCGGCGCGCCCGTCGGGCGCGACGCCGACGGCGGACATCTGCACGAAGCGCTTGATGCCCGCGGCGGTGCAGGCAGCGAGCAGCACCTGGGTCGCGTCGACATGGATGCGGGCAAAGGTCTGCCCGCCGAAGGGGCCTTCGTGTACTTCGCGAATGATGCCCAGGAGGTTGATGCAGGCGTTGCAGTCTTTGACGAGCGCGGCGGGGGCGCTGCCGTCGTGAATGTGGCCGGTGACGAGGGCGAGGCGCGCATGGGTGCCGAGCACTTCGCGGGCCTTGCCGGAATCTCTCACAAGAGCGCGCACGCCGAAGCCGGCGTCCAGGAGCTGACGGACGAGTTCGCGACCCACAAAGCCGGTCGCGCCGGTCACCGCAACGGTTCGAACGTGATCCATAGGGTCGAACCTTAGTCGGGGCGTCGCGTGCTCGCACGGGCAATGATGGGGCGTGACGCTGAGGTGCGACCAACTCTCGTTCGCCTATCGAGCCGGCCGGCCGGTGCTTGATCGGCTGAGCCTGAACTTCGCGCCCGGCTCGCTCACGGCCGTCCTCGGCCCGAACGCGGCTGGAAAGTCGACGTTGCTGCGGTTGCTGCTGGGAACGCTCGTTCCAAACGCGGGCCGCGTCACGCTGGGCGGCGCGCCGGTGCGACAGATGCCCGGCGCGGCCCGCGCCGGGCGGATCGCGTACATCCCGCAGGCGCCGTCGCTGGCGGAGGACATGAGCGTGCGCAACGTGGTTGAACTCGGGCGATTGCGGCGGAGCGCGTCAGAATCGAGCATTCAGCGTGCGATGCAGCGGGCCGAGCTGGAGTCGCTCGCTGGCGCGTCGTTCGCCGAGTTGTCAGCGGGCCAACAGCAGCGAGTCAGCCTGGCGCGCGTGCTGGCACAGCTTGATGCTCCCACACCCGCCCCGAACGAAACCGTCATCCTTGCCGATGAGCCGCTGAGCGCGATGGACCCAAAGCATGCGGTGAGGTGCTTGGCGTGTCTGGGTGAGGAGGCCCGCGCTGGCCGCACCGTTCTGGTTGTGCTGCATGACCTCTCGCTCGCGGCCCGGATGTGCGATCGCGTGCTGCTGTTGAACGCCGCCGGCGCGTGCTTGGCCCACGACGCGACCGGTGTCGTGATGACTGAGGCGAATCTGAGCGCCGCGTTCCAGACGCCGATGAGGGTTCATCAGGATCCTGACGGCGGCGTGATCGCGGTGCAGCCGCGGGTGCCGACGGCCCCGGCCGGCGTGCTGGCGAGCTAAGGTTTCCCCATGCAGCAGTACTACGTCCAGCTCATCGTGTTCTCGATCTTCATTGGGTTCACGGTGATCCAATGGATCGTGCGCAAGGTCTCGCAGCAGCGGGCGCTCAAGGCCGAGCGCGAGTTGCAGGCGCGGATCCGCGAGGAGGCCCTTCGCACTGGGCGTGATCCATACAGCGGCGAACCGATCGGCGCACGTAACGCCCAGCCCGCGGTGCAGGCGGTTGCGCAGCCAGCTCCGCTGGCGATGCCCATGCAATCAAATCAGCCGCCGGATGCGTTGGCGGCGCGACGCGAGCAGTTGCGTCGCCTGCGCGAGCAACGCGACGCGGCCCGCGGCGAGACGCGTCAGGAGCCATCGCCGGCGCGGACCAACTTGCCGCCGCCGATGCCGACGGCCCAGACGAGTTCAAGCGGCGCGCCGGGTGCCAGCGGGCCGATCCGCGCCGAGCTGTGGCCGGGCGGGCCGACGATCGTGATCAATCCTGGTGCGTCCGCGCAGGGTCAACCGGTCGCGCGAGCGCAGGATCGTCCGACGCTCTCGCAAGCCGCGGTAAAGTCTGCCAAGAAACGGCGCGGTGCGGAGCCGGCCCCATCGCCGCGCGTGGCGGTGCAGGGCAGCGCAACGCGCACGACACGCCCGGTGCAGGCGATGCCGCAGCCGGTCGCGCCAGCGATGGTCGAAGATCGTCGCCCGGTCGCCCGCTCGGTGGAACTCCCCAAGACCGCGGCGCAGTGGCGCGCGGCCCTGGTGCTGGGTGAGATCATGCAACCACCAGTGACCGAGCGCGGCCCGCGCGACTTCTAGTTCCGAGTGGCTGACGGATCGCGGTTGAGGATCGCCATCAAGGGCCAACTTCAGTGGCGCTTACTTCTTCGGTGCCGCAAGCGGCGCGGCCTGCGCCGGTGAAGCCGCATCGCCCGCGTCGTTAACAGTGACCCATGTCTCCTCTTCGTCGCGGATCGGCAGTCCGAGCGCGGTGACGTTGACGCGTTCCTTGCGGAGCACGGTGCCGAGGTCTTTGACGTACCACGTCACGCTTTCGTTTTTGACTTTGGCGACGCCGAGCGACGCCGTGAGCGTCGTGCGAATGCGCACGGCGTCGTGCTCACCCAGCGGCCCGCGCACGCTCTGCACGCCTTCGACGACGATCTCGTGACGGGCCTTGCCGCGGGTCTGCACTTTGGTGATGTCCTTCAGCGGGCGGACGATCATCTCAAACTCGCTGACGTCGCGCGTGCCGGGCGTGAGGTCCGTCGGCAGCACGACCATCCACGGCACAAAGTCCGTGCGCACCGCGTCTTTGAAATCCACAATCGAAGTGAGGAGGATCGAGCCCGCGGTGCCTTTGCCGTCTTCGCCGCCGGGCGAGAGCGAAAGTTCCTCACCAATCTTCGGGCGCGTCGGGGCCAAGAGGTCCGCGCCCGGCGTGCCATCGCCCTCGCCGACGACCTCGCGCACCAAGAGGCCGCTGCCGACCACGGCCCGTCGCACCCGCCGCACGACCTTCGGGTCCGCCTCGCTCAACGCGCGGCGCTGTGGCGGGACATCAAACGCCAGCGCACGCCCCATCAAGCCGCTGACTGATTCCTGGCGCAGCGGGCCAAGCGTGTAGGCGACCGGGCTGGAGGCGTTCGTGGTCATTGGCGAGGCGGAGGGATCAGGCTCCGCCGCCAGTGGCACCGTGGAGCATCCCGCGAGCGTGAGCAAAAGGGCAAAGAAGACGCCGCGCGAGATAGGGTGCAGGTACGGGTGCATGTGGGACAGTACGAGAGTCTCTCTCGCGGGCGTGTGGGCGATATACTGAAAACGATGAAGCCTTTCTCCTCGTGGCGTCATGACGTCTTTGGTTTTCAGGCCGCTCGCGCAGGGGCGCTCGTGGTCGTCGCGGGCCTGCTGATCGCGGGTTGCTCGTCGGACGCGACACGCCAGATGGGCGAGCAGGGGAGCATCTTCGCGGCGTTCGCGCTGCCCACACCCGCGGAGGCGGCCCGATTCGCAGTCGATCCCTACGACGCGAACAAGCGCATCGTCGGCCTCGCGCTGCTCTCGAACGCGCCGTTCGGCGGCGACGAGGTGTACCTGAAGGTCTACCGCATGGCCCTCGGCGGCGCGCCCGCGGACAAGCCGGACTCAGACGCAGGCGTGCAGGCGGTCGCCGCGCGAGCGTTGTCGCTTCACGGCACCGGCGAAGACGCGCTGCTGATTCTGCCGTTGCTTGAGAACAAAGACCGGCGCGTGCGGACCGACGGCGTGCGCTCGCTGCAGCGTTTGCACAACACCGCCGCGATTGATGGGCTGATCAAGCGATCGTCGGCGCTCACCGAAGAAGATGTTGATGCGCGGGCCGAGGCGGCAAGCGCGCTGGGGCAATACGCTGAGCCACGCGTGTTGCAGGCGCTGCTGGCCGCGCTGAGCGATAACTCGCTGGTGGTGAATCGGGCGGCGAGCAACTCGCTGACGACGCTGACGGGTCAGACCTTTGGCGAGGACCCGCGCCTGTGGCTGGAGTGGCTGAGCCAGACGCGCACACCGTTTGCCAACCAGCGACAGTACGTGTACCCGCACTTTGAGCGCGAGCCGTTCTGGTACGAGTACCTGCCGTTCATCCCGCCGCCGCCGAACGAGACGCCGGGCGTGCCCGCGGGGATGACGCCCGGGCGCGCGTCGCGCTGAGTTTGCTATCAACCGATGTTTCCCCGCCGCCCGATGTCACTGCGTCTGCACCGCCGGCTGACGCTGCTGCTTGTGTTCATCGCTGCGCTGATCACGGCGGCGATCATCGGCGGCTGGTGGCTCTCGCGTTTGACGCCGCGCTGGTGGCTTGAGCTGGACGCGCAGGATCCGAAGCTTCGCGCGACGGCCGAGAGCGTCGAGAACGGCATGACGACGGTGCTTTCAGCCGCGCGTCCGAGTGTGCCGGGCTCGCGCAGCAGTCTGCGCTGGACGATGACACTGAACGACCGCGACGCCTCGGCGTGGCTGACGTCGCGCCTGCCGGCGTGGGTCGAGCATCAGATGGGCGAGCGGGCGTGGCCCAAGGGCGTGTCGCAGGCCCAAGTGGTGTTTGAGGACGGCGCGATCATCGTCGGCGCGCGGATGATGACGGGCTCGACGGAGCGGTACGTGTCGATCTCGTTTTCGCCGCGGGTGGATGAGGCGGGCCGACTGTGGATAGAGAGCGCGGGCGCTCGCGTCGGCGAGCTCCCGGCGCCGCTGTCCACGGCGTTGTCGCCCTTGGATCGAAGCAGCAACGCGATGCTCCGCAGGCTCGCGATTGTTCTGCGCGGCGGCGAAGCCATCAATGACCCGGTGATTCCCTTGGCCGACCAACGCCATGTGCGCATCGTCGGCGTGAGGGTTTCACCGGGTGTGCTGACGGTGGAGTGTGAGACAATCACACGCGAGAGATAAGTCGAAGTGTTCGAGCTGAAAATCATCTCCTGAGAAAGAGCTCGCGCCCTCAGCGGCGTGCGAGCCCGTCGCTTGGCCCGTCACGCGGCATCGCGCGGAACCGACAGTCGATGCTCATGGGGCAAACCCGCAATCTGCGCGCGTGGGGCGCTTCAACGTCATTTGACACGGCGTATTGCTCTTGCTCAACTCATCAACTCGCCGACACTTCTCACCCGACTTGTTGCGCCGCCCACCATCGCACCCATTTCGATCAGTGAAGAAACCATGCCCCAGCCCGTTCGTGCCGTTCGCCTGCTGGTCCTTGTCATTGCCTGCGCCGCGACGCTGATCCTCTCCACGATCATCGCCTCAGCGTTTTCCCCGAGTGCTTTCCGCGACCTCCGTACGTTCGAACTCCTCGCGCTGGTCGCGATGCTTGCGCTGCCGCTGGCCACCGGCCTCGCGGTGTTTCACGAGCAGCACGCCCGCACGCGCGGCTAAGTCGGCGTCACCTTCGCGACGCACCGTCGCCAACAATCACGCGTGCCCCGCTCGCGCGACGATCTGACGCCCTCGCTCTTCGGCCCGGGTGACGCGCGCTCGCAAGCGCTCGACCGTGTACCGAGGGTCGAGCCGCCGCACGATGAGGCGGCCCTGGCCAGCGCGATGCCCGGCCAACTCCGCATGGGCACGTCAAGCTGGTCGTTCCCGGGCTGGCGCGGGCTGCTCTTTCAACGCGACCACACCGAGACCGACCTGGCCCGCTTTGGTCTGGGCGCATATTCCTCGCACCCGCTCTTCCGCACCGTCTCGCTGGACCGCCTGTTCTACGCACCGATGACCGAGGCGGCATTAGCCGAGCTCGGTGCGCAGGTCGGCGACGGCTTTCGCTTCGTGGCCAAGGCCCACAACGCGCTGACGCGCCCGCTGATGGATGAGCGCATGCGCCCGCACCACAGCGAGGGCGACGTGAATCCGTTGTTCCTGGATGCGGGACACGCTGTGGGGCAGGTGATCGGGCCGGTGGCGATGGGGCTGGGCGTCAAGGCGGGGCCGATCGTGTTTCAGTTGCCGCCGTTGAAGTTTGCCCCTCGCGGGCCGGTGGGCACGGCGGACGGGCTGATCGATCGACTGGGCGAGTTCTTCACGCGGATCAACGAACGAGCGGCCGGTGCGCGGGCGAAGCCGCACGCGTGGTCGCTGGCGCTGGAGGTCCGCAATCACGATTTCTTTCAGGGCGAGCATGTGAAGCGCTACGCGCAGATGCTCGCGTCCGCGGGCGTGTCGCACACCTTCGCGTGGCACCCGGGCGTGCCGGCAGTGGGGGAGCAAGTACGCCTGCTGCGTGAAGCGGGGCTCGCGCCCGCGACCAACCCCGCGATCGTCGTCCGCTGGCTGCTGCGTCATGAGCTCGCGTATGACGACGCCAAGGACCGCTACCGCCCGTTCAACGCGATCCGCGATCCCGATGAACCGGCTCGCCGTCAGATCGCGCGGCTGATCCTCGACGCGATCCCCACCGGCCTGGACATCTGGGTCGCGATCAACAACAAGGCCGAGGGGAGCGCTCCGCGGACGGTGGTCTTGCTGGCGCAGTTGGTGGAGGAACTGATGCGCCGCGCCGCGGCCCGAGCGGCTGAGGAAGAGATCGAGGGAACGAGAGATCAGGGGATCGAGGGTTGATGCTTTGGGAAGGCATCGAGGCACGCGGCATCAAGGCACCGAGGCAGAGACGCTCCGGCGCTGATGGTCACTCACGGTTGCGCGGGCGGGGGTTGGTGCCGCTGGAAGGCTCTTCACCGAAGACCTGCCGATCCAACCACGTGTCCGAGCGGTCCGACTGCTCAACCCGGTACTGCTCCGCGGCGGGGCCCGTCGCGCCGACAACCTTCGAGTAACAGCCCGAGCACGCGAGCGCCAGAGCCGCGAGTACGCCTGCACTGATGATGACAGCGGGCGACGGGCCGCGGGCGGATTGGTTGTTCGAGGCCATGCGATGCTCCTTGGTCCCCAGCGATCGATGGTAGTCCGATACCCCAACCGCTTCGGACGCACCGGCGGGCTCGGCACGGCGTACGATCGGCATCGCCCGGTGCAGTCACCCTCTCAGCGCACCACCCGCGACCTTTGGAGCCACGGACGATGGGACTTGAAGCCGCTCTGCCGACAGATTCGTTCATGACCACCCAGCTTCAGCGGGTGATCAACTGGGCGCGCCGCTCCTCGCTGTGGCCCATGCCGTTCGCCACGGCGTGCTGCGGCATTGAGCTCATGGCCACCGCCAGCTCGCGGTTTGACGTGGCCCGCTTCGGGTCCGAGGCCGTGCGCTTCAGCCCGCGCCAGAGCGATCTGATGATCGTCGCGGGCCGCGTGAGCACGAAGATGATGCCGGTGCTCCAGCGGATCTACTTGCAGATGACCGAGCCCAAGTGGGTGATCTCGATGGGCGCGTGCGCGTCGACCGGCGGCGTGTTTGACACATATGCCGTGGTGCAGGGCGTGGACCAGTTCATCCCGGTGGACGTGTACGTGCCGGGTTGCCCGCCGCGGCCCGAGCAGTTGATCGAGGGGATCATGGCGATCCAGCGGATCGTGGACAACGAGAACATCCCGCCGCGGTTCCAGGGTGGCAAGCGCGTGGGTCTGGGGCTGAGTGTTGCGCCGAACTTCCGCCCGCGTCCGCAGCCGGTCGGCGTGACGCTGAACGCCTGAAGCCATGCCCAGCAAGCCGCAGCAAGAGTGGTTCACGAAGCCCGACAGCCCCGAGGGCGGCGCGGGTCTGCGCTTTGGCTGCACCATGTGCGGCAACTGCTGCACGGGGCCGCCAGGGTTCGTGCTCGTGAGCGACGCGGAGATCGCGGCCTTGGCCAAACGCGTCGGCCTGACGCCCGAGCAGTTCACCGAGCAGTACACCCACATGATGAGCGAGGGGCGCTCGCTGAACGAGGTGAAGTTCGGCCCGCTCAACGACTGCGTCTTCCTCGATCGTGCAAAGTTCCCGGGCAAGGCGGTCTGCGGCGTCTACGAAGACCGGCCGGCGCAGTGTCGCACATGGCCGTTCTGGCCCAGCTTGGTCAAGAGCCGCGCATCGTGGGACAACGCGAAGAAGACATGCCCGGGGATCAATCAGGGAACGCTGGTGCCGGTGGAAGAAGTGCGGATCCGTCGCGACAGCTTCAATATCTGAGGTATTGGGCACTTGGCACCGGCTCGGCAATTGGGAAGACTGATGATCAGCGGCGTCGGCGAACTTGCGTCGGGCGGCGGCGGCTTGGCCGCGGCGTGGCTGAGCGCGGTGCGCTTGGGGCCGGTCGCTGACGAACTTGAGTCCATCTACGCGATGGCGTCCGACGCGATCGAAGCTCGCGGGCCGGCGTGCTGGGCCAGCGGGCGGTGCTGCAACTTCGATCGCGCGGGGCACCGGCTCTACGTCACCGGGCTCGAAGCCGCGTTCACCGTCGCGCGGCTGGGGAACGTGTGGCACGATGCAAGCGCGGGCGGCGCGAGCGTCAATGACGCGAGCAACTTCCCAACACTCGATGAATCCGCGCTGGCCATAGCGGTGGCGTCTGGCGGGTGCCCGTTTCAGAGCGCGAACCTTTGCGGCGTACACACGATCAGGCCGCTGGGCTGCCGCGTGTACTTTTGCGATCGCGCAGCGGAGACCTGGCAGCAAGACCTCAGCGAGCGACTGCTGGCGATGATTCGCGAGGTGCACGCGCGCTACGCGATCGAATATCGCTATGGCGAGTGGCGCCAGATGCTGGCGATGTTCACGAGCGTCTGAGAACGTACACAGCGCGCGAGTTCGCGAAGCCGGACGCCGTGACTGAGGCTTTGTGAAGTTACGGGTTGGGAAGGGCGCGCCGAGACCGTTGAAGTTCTCGGTCAATCGCATCGCGTCCGCATTGCGCGCGTGAGCGTGCGAATCCGCGCCGCGATTGCTCGGCGCAGAGGGTTGACTTGCGAGTCAGGCCGCGAGGTCCGAGAGTGACAGGACCGGCGTCCCGCACTGGCGAGGATTATCGCGCCTGGTGCGCCGCTGCGATTCGAACGCCGTGCCGTCAAGGAAACTTTGAGAAGCGCCGCGTCAACATTTGCACGCAACGACGCGTGGGGGCAGGCTGCGTGGGGCACCGCTGGGGCAAGGCGTGTAAAGGGATTCCCAGCCACTGAAGCCTCTTTCGGCGCGGTGATGGCGTCGATGACCAGTGGCCGGCGTGCGGTTCGCACCTCGGCATTGGAGCCCACCCCATGCGTCAACGAATCGGCGAAATCCTGGTCCGCAACGGCGTGCTGACTTCCGTTCAGTGCGCCCGAATCCTCGACGAGCAATCGCGCACGCACCGACCGTTCGGTGAGCTTGCGGAGATCATGTTCAACGTCACGGCACATCAGCTCGAAGACGCCTGGGCCGAGCAGTACGAGTCGATCACCGCACGCGTGGACCCGCTGACCGAGCGCGTGGACCGGCTGATCTCGATGCAGATCACGCGCCGTCAGGCGTGGCAGTTCCGCGTGCTGCCGCTGCGAATGGACGGGACCGAGCTGTTGATTTGCACGTGTCGAGACAGCCTGCCGCGGGCGGTACGGTTCGCGTATCAGCACTTCGGCACCGGGTGTTACTTTGTGATGGCCAGCAAGGACCAACTGACCGACGCGCTAGAGCAATATTACCCGATGGACGGAGCCGCGAGCGTGCTGCGCGCGGCGGACGAAGCAAGGGCGCTAGTGCGGGGCGAAGTGGCGTGAGAAGCCGACAGCCGTCAGCCTACAGCCTTCAGTTGTCAGTTGTCAGGAAGCAGCAACCAGCAGCGAGTAAGCACCTCATGCAATCACGTCCGATGTCCCATTTCACGCGTCGAACTCCTGATTCACCGCCATCTCTCCGCTCCCCTCCGTTCCTCCGCGATCGTTGCCATCCATCAACCCATGTGAACTGATCCGCCCTTCCGTCCCTTCCCTGCTTTCGTTGACAACGTCCTTGCTTCTTCCGCGTCGCGATCCGCGGCGCTTGTCTTTCGCGTGTCCGGGGCAGCTCCTCCTGACGGGCACGCACGGCTTGGGGGCCACCCTCCGGCTCGCGCGAGCGAAAGCTCACGCGACGGAGCGACCGAGCCGACGCGTGGTTTCTGCTTGGCGTGGGTCCCGATCGTCCATCGGGAGGCGCTGGAGTGAAGCCGCGAATCCAACTTTGCCCGAGCGACGCGCGAGAGCGCGCCGGCGGGCTTGAGGAGAGAGCGTTCGAGGAACGTGAAGGCGAACATGAACATGAACATGAACATGAACATGAACTGAGCGCGCCGTCTCGAGTTGCGACGCGCGTGAAGACGCGCGCTTATCGCGCCGGCGGGAACTCCGTGCCTTGGGCGCGCGCCTCCCAGGCGTCGAGCTCCGCGACGCGGGCGGCCGCGGCTTTGCGCGACTTCATCGTCGCGTACTTGCCCAGCACCAGCCGCAGCGGCGGGTTCGGCTCGTCGCGCAGCGCCACGATGACGCGAGCCGCGGCGTCCGGATCACCCGGTTGCTTGCCACGCATCGAGGCCAGCAGCGTCGCAAACTTGCCGACCGTCGGCGCATACTCCGGCGCGCTGACAGGGCGAGCGGTCATTGAGCGGCTGGCAAAGTCCGTGCGGAATGGCCCGGGCTGCACCAGCGTGACCTTCACGCCGAACGCCGCCGCTTCGAGTGCAATCGCCTCGCTGGCGAACTCCAGCGCCGCCTTCGCGCCGCCATACGCCGAGAAACCCGCGTAGTTCGTGATCGCCGCGGCGGCCGACATGTTCACAATCCAACCCGACTTCTGCGCCCGCATGATCGGCAGCACCGAGCGCATAAGTTCGAATGCGCCAAAGAAGTTCACCTCAAAGTTCTCGCGCACGTCCTCGGGCGTCAGTTCCTCCGCGGCCCCAAGTAGCCCGCGCCCGGCGTTGTTCACTAGGACGTCGATCCGCCCGTAGCGGGCTACGCCCTCGTTTACCACGCCGGCGATCTGCTCGGGCTTGGTCACGTCCAGCGCAAGCGCCGTCACGCGATCGGGAGCCTGCGCGACAAGGTCGCCGAGCGTGCCCGGATCACGCGCCGTGGCGACGAGCGTGTCGCCGCGGGCGATCACGCTCATCGCGATCGCGCGGCCAAAGCCTGTGGAACAACCGGTCACGAGCCACACGTTCGGCATGTCAATCTCCAGAGCGATGCCGAGCGGGTTCGTTACGCGGGCTCATCTGGACGCAGAAAACCCGTGCGACTTACCAGCGCAGATGCACGCCCATGTGGAAGAACCCGCCGCTCGGCCCGTTGTCGTCGAGTGTCGCGAGCGCGACGCTGGTCTTGGCGCCGTCCACGACGTCCATCGGTGCTTCGGGGCCGCCCATGTCGGTCTTCACCCAGCCGGGGTGGGCCGCGTTGACCTTGATTTTGGTCGCCTTAAGTTCGTGCGCCAGGTGGTTGGTGAACATGTTGACCGCGGCTTTGCTGCAGTCGTACGCCGTGAGCTTCATCGGGTAGATCGGTGAGTTCGGATCGGCGTGCTCGCCGATTGAGCCGAGGATGCTCGAAAGGTTCACGATGCGCCCGGCGGGGCTCTTCTTCAGCAGCGGCAGGAGCGCCTGCGTGACGTTGATCAACGCGAAGAAGTTGGTCTCAAACGTCTCACGCAGCACCGCGTCCCCCGCGCTGCTCGCGGCGCCGTCGGCGGCGTAGTTCAGCACGCCGGCGTTGTTGACGAGGATGTCCAAGCGCGCGTGATCTTTCTCGATCCGCGCGACGGCGCTGGCGATCGAGTCACGCTTGGAGACATCGATTGCGATGACCTTGGCATCGATTCCCTCGGACTTCAGCGTATCCGCCGCGGCTTTGCCCTTGGCCTCGTCACGAGCGCCGATGAGCACGCTGACTCCGAGCTTACCGAGCTGACGCGCGGTCTCGAGGCCAATGCCCTTGTTGCCGCCGGTGATGAGCGCGATCTGGGGCATGAGGAAACTCCAAATGGTCAAATGGTCAAAATCAAACGCGAGGAACTCGTCGCAGCATGAAAAGGGAGAGTTCTGCCCAGTGCCCAGTGCCCAGTGCCCAGTGCCCAGTGCCTTCCCGCCTCACCACGCCCACGGCTCGATCAGCCACTGATAGCCGTTGCCATGCTTGCGGATGTTGCCCAGCCCGGGCCACGGCAGGTGGTACGCGAACGTGCGGAGTCGCTCGCTGGCGATGCGCTCGAACAGCGCGACGCGCGACTTCACCGCGTTCTTCTTGTCGATGTCGAGGTTGAACGTCCAGTTCGGATTCGCGAGCATCACGACGTGGTTGTGCATGACATCGCCGGCGACAACGGCGCTCTGGCCGGCGCTGGTGACGATGACGGACATGTGGCCTGGGGTGTGGCCAGCAGTATCGATGAGCTCAAGGTCGCTCATGAGCTTGTCGCCGGGCGTGACGAGCTGGAGCTTGGGCTGGATCTTCTTGAAGATCGCTTGGCCGCGATCGATCCACTGCTTTTTGGCCTCCGGCGGGAGCTTGGTTTCGCCGAGGTCAGGCGTCGGCCCGGTCCAGAAGTCGTGCTCCTTGCGGCTGATGAAGACCTTGGCGTTGGGGTAGGTCAGTTCGTCGTTGGCGCCCAGCAAGCCGTGGAAGTGATCGCCATGCGCGTGGGTGATGATGATGCCGGTGATGGACTCCGGCGCGATTCCCGCGGCTCGCAGGTTCGCCGCGGTCTGGCCCACGCCCTCTTGCCCCGGGCCGAAGCCGGTGTCGATGAGGACGGTCTCGGCGCCCATGCGCAAGGCAAGCACGTTGAACTCCACCGGGGCTTTGTCCAGCGGGTGATACTGATCGCGCAGCGCGGCGTTCAGCTCTTCGTCCGTCGCCTCGGGGGCAAAGAGCTGCTTCACCGGCGCGAACGACGACGCGCCGTCGTGAATCGCCGTCGCCTTGATCGAGCCGATCGAGAACGGATAGAAGCCCTGCTTCGCGGGGGCGGCCAATGTTGCAGCGCTGGGCGCTATCGCTGATGGCGCGGGAGTTTGCGGCTTGCTGGGTTGAGCAGAGGCTATTCGCGGCAGGAGTGCGGCGCTGGCGAGCCCAGCGCCGGCCGCGAGAAAGACCCGGCGGTCAAGTGTGGTGGAAGACGTGGGAAAGAGAGACGTTGTTGTCGATGCCACTGGATGATCCATCCGCACGCTCCTGAATATTGATTCGCGATGCCGGTTTGAAACAGTCCTGTCGATCCCTCGATCGCATCACCCTCTGACTTCAACCCAGATCATTCTCCAGCACCACACGATACCGCGCTTTGCCGGACTTCAGGTGCGCGATCGCCTCGTTCACCTTGCTCATTGGAAAAGTCTCGATCATTGGCGAAATGCCAGTCCGCTGGGCGAAGTCGAGCATGCGGGCGGTGTTGGCGGGGCTGCCCACGGGTGAGGCGCTGAGGGATTTCTGGCCGATGATCATCGGGAACGCGACGACCGGGATCGGTTCGGCGACGGCACCGACAACGTGCAGCCGCCCCTTGGGCGCCAGCGCGTCGATGTACGCCTGCCAGTTCAGCTTCACGTTGACCGTGACCAGGATGAAATCGAACATCCCCTTGACCTTCTCCAGGTCCGCGTCACTGGTGCTGTTGACGGTGTGGTGCGCGCCCAGCGCGCGGGCTTCCTTCGCCTTCGCCTCGCTGCTGGTGAACGCATACACCTCGCAGCCCCACTTGTTCAGGAACTGCAGCGCCATGTGCCCCAGCCCGCCGATGCCCACCACACCCACGCGCGCCAGCGGCGTGATGTTGCACTGGATAATCGGATTGAACACCGTGATCCCGCCGCAGAACAGCGGGCCCACCTTCGCGCTGTCCATGCCATCGGGGATCGGCACGGCCCAGGCCCAGTGCGAACGCACGCGCGTCGCAAACGCGCCGACTCGACCGACGATGGTCTGCTCCGCCGTGGCGCAAAGATTGTGATCCCCGCTCATGCACGTGCGACACGACATGCAGCTCCCGCTGAACCAGCCGAGGCCGACGCGCTCGCCAACGCGCCGCCCGTGGACCTTTGACCCCGCCGCGACGATCGTCCCCGCGGCTTCATGTCCTGCGACCAGCGGGTAGTTGGACATACCCCATTCGTTGTCGAGCATCGACAGGTCGCTGTGGCAGACGCCGCAGTGACTCACCGCGATCTCCACCTGCTCATCGCCCAGCGGGCCGAGGTCGAGTTCATGTCGCTCGAGTTTGCCGCCGGCGGATTTGGCCGCCATGGTCAGAATGCTCATGGGTGACTCCTCGCGAAGGGTGCTTCAACACAGGTCAGGGTCAATGGGCTGGGGCCGGGGGCGGCGCGCGGACTCACGCGTCCGCATGCGATGCGCGCAAGCCTCGGGCGGTTACAGAAACCAGACGACGAATTTCTCGGGTGCGAGGCTGAAAGCTGCGCATCGCGTCCACTTTGCAACGCGCACGTCTCTACGCTGGAGGCGTATGGCGATTCATCGTTTGTACCTTCCGGGTCCGTGGCCCGTGCCGCCGGGTTCGGTCACGATCAGCGGCGACGAGGCCCGGCACGCCGTGCGCGTCAAGCGCGTGCGCGAGGGTGAGCCGGCCGAGGTTCTCTCGGGCGACGGCGTCTTGGGCCGTGGGGTGGTCGGCGCGGTGATCCTCTCCAAGCGTGACGACGCGGTGCGTATCGACTTGACGGAGGTCGCGCGTCAGCCCGAGCCGAGGCCGCGCCTCGAGGTGTGGTCCAGCGTGCCCAAAGGCGGCGAGTCAGGTGACATGGTGGACATGCTGAGCCAGCTCGGCTGCGACGTCTGGCGGCCGCTGGTGTGCGAGCGCTCGGTCGCGGGGGCCAGCGAGCACAAGATCGAGCGGCTGCGCCGCGTGTGCGTCGAGTCGGCCAAGCAGTGCGGGCGGGCGAAGTTCATGGAGATCGGCAGCGCGATCGGCTTCGCCGACGCGATCGCGGGTGCCGGTGTCGCCCGGCTTGAGCGTGTCACCCTCATCTGCGATAGCGACGGTGCGCCCGTCGCCAGCGCGCTCAGCGAAGCGAGCGGCGCGGCGAGCGTCGTTGCGCTCGTCGGGCCCGAGGGCGGCTGGAGCGCCGGCGA
>VYLL01000005.1_pt1 | contig 131416 bp, 99 predicted proteins | sample 5114301 | NCBI WGS metagenome assembly VYLL01 (sample SAMN12291809, study PRJNA351875) | freshwater metagenome | isolation source: freshwater lake | place: USA: Michigan, MSU2 Lake | collected 2011-08-16 | reverse complement strand
GTGTGCCCCGGCAGGGTGGACGCAGTTGCAGGCGGGCGCTCCGAGCGTGCCGGCGCGGTCGACCACGGCGGTGGCAACGGACGTGGCACGCGATCGCGTGGTGATGTTCGGCGGCTTTGGGGCGGGGACGGAATACGGCGACACCTGGACGTACGACGGCACGTCTTGGTCGCTCGCAAGCACGAGCGGGCCCTCGGCCCGAACGGGGCATGCGATGGCCTATGACCCGATTCGCCAGCGCGTGGTACTGTTCGGCGGCAGCACCGGCGACGGCGACACCTGGGAGTGGAACGGCGCGGCGTGGACGCAGATCGTGAACACCGGCGGCCCGAGCTCACGCACCGGCCACAGCATGGCGTTTGACAGTTTCTCCGGGCGGGTGATCATGTTCGGCGGCGTGGATACCGCGGACTTCACCGGGCGGCTGGACACCTGGGCGTGGGACGGCACGAGCTGGACTGAGTTGCTTATCGGTGGGCCGGACGTGCGGTTCGGCCACACGCTCGCCGCGGACCCGGTGCGCCAGCGGATCGTGATGTTCGGTGGGACGAACCCGACGACGTTTGATCGCTACGCCGAGACGTGGGAGTTTGACGGTGTCCTCTGGAACCTTGTGGCGTTTGACGGGCCGGCACCGCGCGATCGGGCGGGGCTGGCATATGACGTGGTGCGGGCGAAGATCGTGGCGTTCGGTGGCACGGATATCCCCGATGGTCGGCAGCGCGAGACGTGGGAGTTTGACGGGCTGACGTGGACGCTGGCCTCGGCGAGCACGGGGCCCGAGGGCCTGTTTACGCTGCCTCTGGCGTATCACCCGACGACAACGCGGGTGGTGCAGCTCGAGCCGGAGCCGTCGCGCACGTGGAACTGGGATGGCACGCAGTGGGCGGTGAGCGGGCCGACGCTGTTTGGGCCGCTGAACAATCAATCGATGGTGTTTGACGCGGCCCGCGGTGAGGCGCTGATCTTCGGCGGCACGACGCTGCTGGGCCAACTGTCGCGCGAGCTGTGGGCGTGGAACGGGACGACGTGGGTGCTGCGGAGCAGTAACGGGCCGAGCGCGCGGGATCTGGCGGCGGTGGCGTATGACTCGGCGCGTGGTCGCGTCGTGCTGTTCGGCGGGTTCACTGGCGAGGGCGGCAACAACGAGACGTGGATCTGGAACGGTCTGTCCTGGACGAATCTGAATATTCCGGGTCCGACGCTGCGATCGGGCGCGACGATGACCTATGACGCGTCACGCGACATCGTGGTGCTCTTTGGCGGGCTGAACGAAGAGTTTGAGCGTTTGGGCGATACCTGGGAGTTCAACGGCTCGGCGTGGACGCAGGTGTCGCCGACGACGTCGCCAATCGGGCGTGACCGGGCGCAGAGCGTGTACGACCCGATCGGGCAGCGGGTGCTGCTGTTCGGCGGGCGGGATTCGAACTTTGAGCAGAGCCGCGAGCTGTGGGCGTTCTCCGGCGGTACCTGGACGCTGCTTTCAAGCAATGGGCCGACGGGTCGCGGGTCCAGCGTGGCGACGTTTGATGTTTCGACCGGGCGGCTGGTGGTGCAAGGCGGCACCGACAGCGACTTCGTCGTCAGCGGCGAGACGTGGCTGTGGAACGTTGCGAACGGTTGGCAGCGTGTGGGCGGGCCGAGCATCGGCCTGCGGACGAACCACTCAGCGGTGTACAACCCGCTGACGCAGCGGACGCTTGCCTTCGGCGGGTTCAACGAAGTCGCGACGGTAGCGGACTCGTGGGAGTTTGCCTCGGGTCTCAGCGCGTTCATCACCCAGCAGCCGGTCGGGGCGGATCGCATCGTCGGTGAGAGCGCGAGCTTCACGAGCCAGGCGACCTCGACGCGTCCGCTGACCATCGGCTGGTATCGCGGCGAGGAAGCGCTGGTTGACGGCGTGACCGCCAGCGGCTCGACGATCAGCGGCGCGACGAGCACGACGCTGACGATCTCCAACCTGACGTTCGATGACGGCGGGCCGATCACGTTCCGCGCGACGACGGACTGCGGCGTGGTGATCTCGCAGACGGCGCGGCTCAGCGTGAACACGCCGCCCCAGACGATTCGATGCAACCCGGCCGACGTCGCCTACGACGACGGTGCGCCGCTGGAGCCGATCTTCAATCCGAACCAGACGAACAACGGCGTGACCGAGGGTGATTACAACCTCTTCTTCTCGCGGTTCTTTGACTCGGACGTCGCGGTGGACATCGCCAATGACGACGGCAGCCCTCTGCCGCCCTTCGGCGAGTTTACGACCAACAACGGCGTGACCGAAGCGGATTACAACCTGTTCTTCTCAATCTTCTTCGACGGCTGCCAACTCTAACTCCTCTGGTCGGACGATTCGGGTTCGCGGTGTGTTTCCGTCCCGCGAGACTCAATCGGTTCGCGGCGCGACCGGCCCAAACGGGCCGGTCGCGTTCTTTTTGGCGAGATCGCGCAAGGCACAAGGCGAGTTTGCGAGCGCGGGCGAGGTGCGACCCGTGCCTTCGCAAAGCCCCAGGCACGGCGTCGGGAGCGGGATGGCTGGGTGCAGACGAACGAAGGAAAACGAGCACCGTTTCAGGGTGCGGCGCGGCCACTCCGGCTCTCCGGCGGTGGCGCTCAAAGGCTCGCTTTATCCCTGGCTACTGGCGTGTAGCCCTCCGGGGCTGAAGGCCAGAGGCTGATGGCTGAAAGCTGTCAGCTGATTGCCGACAACTGACAACTGACATTTGGCCACTAGTTAGTACTTGAGCACGCTGTGAACGGGGGCGAAGCCGGTGAGCTTGTCGCGGCCGCGCAGGGCTTCGAGCTCGATGAGGACGGTCATGCCGACGATGGTGCCCTTGAGGGACTGGACGAGTTTGCAGCAGGCTTCCATGGTGCCGCCGGTAGCGAGGAGGTCGTCAACGAGGAGGACGCGTTGGCCGGGCTCGATGGCGTCGACGTGGATCTCGACGTGGTCTGAGCCGTATTCGAGCTCGTAGGACATCTTGAGGGTTTTGGTGGGGAGCTTGCCGGGCTTGCGCACGGGGACGAAGCCGGCGGAGAGCGAGCGGGCCAGCGCGGTGCCGAAGATGAAGCCGCGGGACTCGGCGCCGATGACCAGGTCGATTCCCTTGGCGCGGAAGGGGTTGCACATGAGCTCGACGGCAAGCGCCAGGGCGCCGGCGTCGCGGAGCATGGGCGTGAAATCCTTGAAGACGATGCCGGGCTTGGGGAAGTCGGTAATGTCGCGGATCAGGGATTTCAGGCGTGCGGTCTGTTCCATTGGCCAGAGCGTAGTGGAGCGAGGCGGTGGATGCAAAGGGCGCGGCGGCAAGACGTGCGGAGTGCCGGCGCGGCGGGGATCGCGCGGCAGGCCGACGCGCGGGGATAGACTCACTCATGGGTGATGATGCGTCGAAGAAAGTCGCGAAGATGGAGGTCGTTGAGCCGATCGGCGATCGCGTGCTGATCCGCAAGGACGACGACAAGAAGCAGACCAAGCACGGCGTGCTTCTGCCGGACAAGATCGAGATCCCCACGATCACCGGGCGCGTGGTCGCGGTGAGCGCGAAGGTCGACGCCGACGCGAACTATCCGATCAAGAAGTACGATCGCGTGCTGTTCAACCCCAAGCACGCGATCCCGGTGGAGTTTGAGGGTGACAACCGGCTGTTCGTGATCCCGGTGGAGGATGTGGTAGCGGTGTTTCGCAAGGCGGAGGAGTGAAGGGCCGAGGTTTCAGGGCCGAGGGCCGAGGGGAGCGGAGAATCGCACATCGCAAGTTTGCAAATGGCAAATGAGAGCGGAGCGCGATCCGGCGATTGATGGGTCGCGGCGTTTCGCTCAGCACTCAGCACTCGTTGCTCAGCACTTCCATGATGACCATCCGCGACATTGCGAGGCTGCCGATGGCGGAGTGGCCCGCGAAGGTGCGCGTCGAGCCGGTGCGCGGGGCATTTGATATCTCGGTAAGGCCGCCGGGGAGTAAGAGTCTGACAAATCGGGCGCTGCTGCTGGCGGCGCTGGCCGAGGGCGTGAGCACGCTGACCGGCGCGCTAGTGGAGGCCGAAGACGCGCAGGTGATGATCGAGGCCCTGCGCCGGCTCGGTGCCGAGATCGACATCACGCCGGAAGTTGACGAGCACGGCGAGTCGTGCGGCAACGCGACCCTACGCGTGCGCGGCGTCGGTGGGCGATGGAAGATCAAGCCGGGTGAGGTGGTGACGCTGAATCTGCAGAACGCGGGGACGGCGACGCGGTTTTTGACGGCGGCGGCGATTTTGCAGCCGGCGGACGCGGGCGGGATTGTGATTGATGGCAACGCGCGGATGCGGGAGCGGCCGATTGGGGAACTTGCGGCGCTGTTGCGAGAGCTCGGTGTGGCGGTGGAAGAGATGGGCAGGCCGGGGTGTGTGCCGCTGAAGGTCAGCGCGATGCCGAAGGAGTTGGTCGGCGGGCGCGAGCTGGCGGTGCCGACGACGGCGTCGAGCCAGTTCATCTCGGCGTTGATGCTGATCGCGCCGTTCGTGCCGGGCGGGCTGGCGCTGCGGTGGGTCGGGCCGGTCACGAGTTGGTCGTACATCAAGATGACCGAGGGAATTCTGGACACGCTAGGGGCGAAGGCGCACGATGAATACGGGCATGTGATGCGTGTGCGGAGCGCGCTGATTTACAGGAAGGCAGGCGAGGGCGGGGCGTGTGGGCTGGATGGGTTTACGTACGACGTGGAGCCGGATGCTTCAGGGGCGACGTACATGAACACCGCGGCGGCGCTGGTGGCGGGGGCGCGGTGCGTGCAGCGGTCGGAGGGATTCGGGTCGTTGCAGGGGGACACGGGGTTTATGGGTGTGCTGGAGAAGGCCGGCGCGCAGACGAGGGTGGAGCTTGATACGACGGAGGTGATTGGTGGTGCGAGCGTGCGGGCGATTGATTGCGACATGAGCCAGATGCCCGACGCCGCGATGACGGCGGCGGTGCTGGGGAGCTTTGCGAGCGATCGCCCGCGATCGACGATGACGGGGCTGCGGACGCTGCGCGTGAAGGAGACGGATCGCGTCGCAGCGCTGATCGCGGAGCTGGCAAAGGTCGGCGTGCGTGTCGAGCCGTTTACGCATCGAGACGAGCAGGGAGCCGGGGACGAGGGCGTGACGATCACGCCGCCGGCGGGCGGGATTGATTGCTCGTCGGGTGTGCCGGTGGTGGAGTTTGAGACGTACGACGACCACCGGATGGCGATGTCGCTGGCGTTGATTGGGTTGCGGCGGCCGAATGTCGTGATCAAGGACCCGGCGTGCGTGCGGAAGACGTACCCGACGTTTTGGCGGGACTTGGCGCGACTGTATTCCTGACGCGGTTTGCCGTGTGGCGGCATCTGGTATGGCTATGAGATTGATGATGCGCACGAGCGGGCTGGTGGTGCTGGCGGGCTTGGCTTTGCTGTGCGCCGGAGCACGCGCGGCGGACCCGCAGGCGTTTGAACTGGCGCGAAAGACCGGGCACGCGGTGGTGGTGACGACGGCGGAGGCGGCGCCGCCGTCGCGTGAGGATCTGAAACTGGAGCGCGGGGCGCGCCGGGCCAAGGGCATCGTCGCGGAGTTGAGCAAGTCGCAGGTGCAGCAGTTGCTCGCGGCGGTGGATCGTGATCGCACGGCGACGGTGCCGGGGGCGAAGCCGTCGGACGGTGCCGCGATGACGCCGGTGTGTACGCTGCATGTGTCGGGCGCAGCGGGGATGTCGCGGATCACGATCGCGCAGGGGGTCGACGGCGCGTATCGCGCCACCGATGTGACGACGCTGATGGCGAATGCAGGAAAGGCGGGCGGCGGCGAGACGAGCAGTTCGGTGGCGCTGAAGGCGGAGCTTGTCGACCGCGTGCTGGGCGAGTTGGGGTATTTCGGCTCGCTCGCGGCCGAGGCGTGCAAGGATGCGCGTGGGCGGGTGTTTGAGCTGGCGCACCCGTATCAGCACGGACCGGTGACGTTCGATGCGCGCACGATCGCGGATCGCATGGGCACCGGCGGGCGCTATCGCTTTGAGCCGGTGGTCCGGAATCTCGCGGAAGAGAAGTTCTGGGCAAGGCTGCCCAAGGGCTACGACCCTTCGCGGGCGTGGGGGCTGGTGGTGTGGACCGACGCCAGCGCGTCGGGCAAACCGCCAGACGTGCTCAACGCGGCGCTGGATGAACTCGGGCTCGTGTGCATCGGCGCGGCGGAGGCTGGCAACGATCGCGATGCGCTGCGGCGGGTGCAACTGGCGCTGGACGCGTTCAACACCGCCCGGCGGCGCTACCACATCGACGACGCACGCGTGTACCTGGCGGGTATCTCAGGTGGCTCACGGATCGCCAACCTGACGCAGGTGATCTTTCCGGAGCACTTCGCGGGGGCACTGTGCGTCGTGGGGCTGATCACGTACTCGGATATTCCGACCGGCGACGGGAACAAGATCTACGGCGCGCTGTGCGCCAAGCCCAGCGGCAAGCGTTGGCAGCAGTTGCTCACTCGCAAGATCGCGGCGGTGACCGGGAGCGAGGACTTCAACCGCACGTCCGTGCTGGCGACGGTCAAGGTGTTCCAGCGCGACCGGCTGAACGCGCGGCTGTGGGACATCGAAGGAATGGGGCACACGTTCCCTGAGCCGGAAGCGCTGATGGAGCAGATGAAGTGGCTGGATGAGCGAGACACGAAGGGCGCGGGGGTTGAGGGGCCGAAGGTGAAGCCGGACGAAGGCGGGACGAAGCCGCGGTGAGAGTCGGTGCGGAGTGGTTATCGGGTGTGGTTCGGGTCGTCGGCGTGTTGTGGTGGGTGCGAGGTCGTCTGGCGGGCTTGAGGGTTCTATGATTTTGGCTCAATCCGGCCGGGCGCCATCGCCTGGCACGAGGTTGTCTTTCGCTCGCACCGCACCTGATTTTGCAGAGGTTTCCCATGAGCATCGATCGTTCACTGAAGTCGTCCGGCGGCATGTCCAAGAAGCGCTCGGTCTATACCCGCGCTGAGCGCATCCAGCGTCTGGTGGACGACAAGAAGATGGACATCACCAAGAACGGCAAGGCGCTGGGCCTGGCCAAGACGCGCGTCGGCAAGTCCTAATTCGGCGTGCTGGGTGGGTGCGGGGGACGGCGGTGTTTGTACGCCGCGCGCCGGGTGCTCGTGCGCGAGGATTGCGCGCTGGCAGAGCGGGCGGGGTGTGTGCTGGGGCGGGTGGTGTGACGCGAAGGCGGCGACATGGATTTGAACGCGTTGATCAGTTCGCGGTCGTCGGTCATCAACGGCTCGGGCATTCGGCGGGTGTTTGACGAGGCGGCGGCGACGCCGGGCGCGATCAAGTTGTTTATTGGGCAGCCGGATTTTCCGGTGGACGCCGCGATCAAGGGCGCGGCGGTGGCGGCGATCGTTGACGCCGAGGGCAAGAACCTCAACGGCTACACGCTGACGCAGGGGAACGCGGATCTGCTGGCGGCGGTGCGGAAGCACGTTGCGTGGGATCTTGGGTGGACGATTGATGGTGTGGAGACTGATGCGCTGGTGACCAGCGGCACCAGCGGTGCGCTGTTTCTTGCGGCGCTGGCGCTGCTGAACCCGGGCGATGAGTTCATTATCCCCGACCCGTGGTTCGTGCTGTATCCGTACCTAGCGCATCTGTGCGGGGCCAAGGCGGTGGCGTGCGATACGTACCCGGATTTCCGGATGACGGCCGAGCGGGTGGAGCCATTGATCACGAGCAAGACAAAGGCGGTGCTGGTGTGCTCGCCGGGCAATCCGTCGGGCGTGGTGCTGACGCAGCGTGAGCAGCGGGAGCTGCTGGAGTTGTGTCGAAGCAGAAACGTGCTGCTGATCTCGGATGAGATCTACGACGAGTTTGGGTTCTCCGAAAGCATGACCGCGGGGCGAGCGGCGGACCCGAAGGTGCCCGCGTGCCCGTCGGCGGCGCGCGAGCCCAACGCGCAGAACGCGGTGCTGGTGGTGCGCGGCTTCGGCAAGACCTACGGCGTCACCGGCTGGCGGCTGGGGTATGTCGTCGGGCCCAAGGCGATCGTTCACGAGATGCGGAAGCTGCAGCAATATGTCTACGTATGTGCGCCCGCACCCTTGCAGGCCGGCGCGATCGCGGCGTTCGGTGTGGACATGTCGGCCCACATCGCGGAGTATCAGCGCAGGCGCGATCTGGTCGTGTCCACACTCAGCGAAGTGACCGAGGTCGCGGTGCCCGGGGGCGCGTTCTACGCGTTCGTCAAGGTGCCCGAGCGGCTGGGCATGACCGGCGAGCAGTTCTATGAGCGGGCCAAGCGCGAGAAGGTGTTCATCGTGCCGGGGAAGACCTTCAGCGCGCGGGACACGCACTTCCGGCTGTCGTTCGCGGCGAGACCGGACGATCTGAAGCAGGGCCTGGAGATTTTGGCGGGGATTATGCGGGGGTAGCGGCGACGTCCGACAAGCCCGCGCCCGCACTACGATCGGCTGCAATACGAGCCTGAGCATGGCGACTGACTACCACATCAACATATTTTTCAGCGCTGAAGATCGCGGTTATATCGCCGACATTCCGGATCTCCGTTATTGCGCAGCGTTTGGCAAGTCGCCGGAGGCGGCGCTGAAGCAGGTCTTGATCGCGAAGGAGGCTTGGATCGCAGTTGCGAAAGCCGCGAAGAAGCGGATTCCGAAACCACGGTATCGCCCGGCCATCTATCAGATCCCCGCGTGATGCACGCGTCGAGCTCGCTTGAAAGTTGACCCTCCATGCTCTGGCAACCCGCACTTCCCGAGCAGTATTTGAAGCCGACGCCGGCTGAACTGGCGGCATTGATCGCTGCGTGTCGAAAGGAGCTGGGATCAGACCTGGTGATCCTGGGGCATCACTACCAGACGGATGAGGTCATTCAGCACGCGGACTTCACCGGTGACTCGCTGAAGCTCTCGCAGCTCGCGGCTCAGAAGGTTGCGGAGCAGCGGGCGAAGTACGTGGTGTTCTGCGGCGTGCATTTCATGGCCGAGACTGCGGATTTGCTGACGCCCGAGGGTGTGAGCGTGATCCTGCCGGATTTGTCGGCGGGGTGTTCGATGGCGGACATGGCGGATTATGACGACGCGGTGGTGGCGTGGGAGGCGCTTCACGCGGCGTTGAACGCGTCGCACGGCGGCAAGTGGAACGGGCGGATTGTTCCGGTGACGTATATCAACTCGTCCGCGGCGATCAAGGCGTTTGTGGGCGATAAGGGCGGGTGCGTGTGTACCAGCAGCAACGCGTCGCACGTGCTGGAGTGGGCGCTTGCGGGGGGCGTGAGGGCTCGCGAAGCCGGCGAGGAGATCAAGGTGCTGTTCCTGCCGGACCAGCATTTGGGGCGGAACACCGCGGCGAGCATGGGGATGGATGTCAGCGTGAAGACGACGGTGTACGACCCGCGCATGGCGCGGCGTGGCGAGGCGCTGGGCGGGGCAACGCCGGCGCAGCTTGACAACGCGACGGTGATCTTGTGGGCGGGGCATTGCTCGGTACACAAGCTTTTCCGGCCGGAGCACATTGAGCAGATCCGAGCCGCGGAGGCGGGGCTGCCGGCGAGCGAGCGGACGACGGTGCTTGTACACCCGGAGTGCGCCAAAGAGGTTGTGGATCTTGCGGACCTCGCGGGATCGACCGAGTACATCATCAACACCGTGAACGCGGCGGCGCCGGAGACGAAGTGGGCGATCGGGACCGAGGTGCATCTGGTGACGAGGCTGAGCCGCGCTTCCGCGGCCCGCGGGGTGCATGCGCGGATCCTGTCCGACTGCCAGTGCCTGTGTACGACAATGTACCGGATCGACCAGCCGCATTTGCTCTGGGTGCTGGACAACCTCGCGGCGGGCAAGGTGGTGAATCAGATCTCGGTACACCCCGCGGCACGCGAGTTGGCGCTGAGCGGGCTGCGGCGGATGCTGTCGCTCACGGCGATCGGGGCGAAAGCGCCGGCGGTGAAGGCGCGGGCGGCGGTGGCTGTCGCGGGGGATTGAGGTATCTTCGTTAGCGATGGCGGCGGGCGACCCGTGGCTTCGCAGAGCCTCAGTCACGGCGTCTGAATACCCGGACTTGAAGCGTCGCGCGGTGGTGTCGTGTCGGTTGCCAGCGTGCGGAGCTTCTCCGCAAGCGTACGTGCCACGTCCACAAGCGGCGCGCCGGGGAGGAGGGCTTCGGCGTTGTCGATGAGGATCACGCGGCTTCGCTTGACGGCGTCAATGTTCAAGGTTGCGAGTGTGCCAAGGCGGTCATTGATCGTCGCTGTTGATGCGGGCTGTGCGTTGCTTGCGGAACCATCGGCACTCGCAGTGGGCTTTGCGTCCGCTGGCTGAATCAGCACGATCACACTCGGGTTCATCGTTGCGATGTCCTCGGCGTCGAGCGTCATGTACGGGCTCCCGGTCTTGATTGCGAGGTCCACGTTCAGGCGGCGGGCGATGTCGTCGTGGTATGAACCCGGGCCGAGCGCGGCGGGCGGGCTGGTCGTGTGCAGGATGAGCACGGGGCCGAGGGTCGCTCGCTGCGCGGCGGTGAGGGCGAGCTGCGCGAAGATCGTGTCGAGCTGCGAGCGGAGCATGACGCGGGCTGGCGGGGTCGGCGATGACGGAACGGTGCTCGGTGTGGAGTGGCCCATGAGCGCGCTGTCCACGCGTGTGACCAAGTCGTCAGCCGCGGTGATGGTTTCGTCGAGCGTGAGCAGCGGGTAGTTCACCAGTTGCCAGCTTCGTTCGCGGGCGAGGGTTTCGAGGCGCTCGGGGAGCGGGCGGGCCCCCCACTGCAGGAAGACGTGCGTGGGCTGGGCGCTGATGAGCCTTTCGAAGTCGATGCCCTCCTGGTCGCCGACGATCGGTATTTGTGGGTCGCTCCAGGTGTCAAAGGCATGGCGACCGACGATGTGATCGGCCAAGCCGGCGGAGCGCAGGCTGCTGGCGATGCCGGGGGCGAGGGCGACGATGCGCGGGGTGGCGTGGGCCTTCTTCGTTGCGGACGCGGCGGCGTTGCTGGGTTGCGGCGCGGGGGCACGCTCGCACGCAGCGAGGACCGCGGCGGTGAGCGACAGGAGCGCGATGAGTGTGATCGCGGTGACGAAGCGTTTGGGGTGGGCCGAGGCGGATGATGTTCTCGGTCGGGCGATCATGCGGGAGGGTAGGAATACAAGGAGGTGTTACCCGCCGCAGGCCGCGCGGGCTGCCAAGTTGGCAGGCAGAACGTGTGCATAGGGTCGTGTCATGGGAATTGGTGTTGCGGTTGCCGAGCATTGGCCGAAACTTTGCGGTGAGTCGAACGTATCATTCAGGGGATACGCACGCGCGCTGGGGGCACGCGGCGGAGAGCCCGGACGTTTTCAGGAGGATTCGTATGTTTCAATCGAGCAACCCAACTCTGAGTGCGGAGAAGTTCTCCGGCTGGCGCGAGAACGGCATGTCGCTGGCGCCGACGCGCAGCGACGTCATGACGGTTCAGGGCGCGATCAACGCGTCGATGATCATGACGAGTGTGTGCATCGCCAGCGCGATCGCATCGGGCACGCTGCTGGCGAGCCAGCCGGGGCTGGCGATGATCGGTTTCATCGCGGCGTTGATTGGCACGTTCGTCATCGGCTTGGTGCTGTTCTTCAAGCCGCTGTGGGCGAAGGTTCTGGGGCTCCCGTTCGCGGTGTTTGAGGGCGTGTTCGTTGGGTTGGTGTCGGTGTGGGCGATGAGCGCAATGGCAGGGACGGCGGTCGGCGGCACAAATGGGTCGGGCGTGGTGTTCGCGGCAGCCGCGGCGACCCTCGGCCTGCTCGTGACCATGCTCGCGGCGTACAAGTCGAACATTGTTCGCGCGACGCCGATGTTCAAGAAGGTGATGCTGATCTCGTTCCTTGGGCTCGCGGCGTTCAGCTTTGCGACGTTCATCGCCTCGTTGTTCGGGGCGGATCTTTCCGTCGTGTACGGCAACGGACCGATCGCGATCTTGATCACGGTCGCGTTCCTGGTGTTCGGCGCGTTCAAGCTCGTGCTGGACTTCGATCTCATCGAGACCGGTGCGGCGAGCGGAGCGCCGAAGGCGATGGAGTGGTATGCGGGCTACGCCTTGCTGACGACGGTCGTGTTCATCTACATTGAGATCCTGCGGCTGATCATCCAGCTCACCGGGCGTCGAGAGTGAGTGACGGGCCCGGGCGGGTTGCGTGAAACTGGTTGACCTTGAACCCCGGCGCTGCTGCCGGGGTTTTTCGTTTGGTGCGGGGTGGAAGTCGGCGCGTCGATGCGTCGATGCGTGTATCCTCGATGAACTATGCACCCTCAACGCACACCGATCATCGGCGGCAACTGGAAGATGAACACTGACCGCGTCAGCGGCCTTGAACTGGCCCGAGGCGTGGCCCGAGGCGTGCAGGAACTGCACGGCGCGGGAAAGAAGGTCGATGTCGCGATCTTTCCGCCGTTTGTGTACTTGCCGGTGATCAGCGAGGCTCTGTGCGGCGCGGGGTCGTCGATCATGCTCGGGGCGCAGGACGTGTACCACGCCGAGCGCGGGGCGTTCACGGGTGAGGTGTCGGTGCTGCAACTTCGTGACGTGGGTGTGGGCACGGTCTTGGCCGGGCACTCGGAGCGGCGGCACGTGATTCACGAGGGTGACGATCAGATCAACCTGAAGGTCCGGGCGATTCTGCACCATGGGCTGCGCTGCGTGCTGTGCGTGGGTGAGAAGCTCGAGCAGCGCGAGACCGACCAGACGAACACGGTCAACGAGCGGCAGGTGCGGCTGGGGCTGCGCGATGTGCGGCCGGATGAGCTGGACCGGCTGGTGATTGCGTATGAGCCGGTGTGGGCGATCGGCACGGGCAAGGTGGCGACGCCGGCCGATGCGCAGGATGCCCACCACCACATCCGCATGGTGCTGGCGGATTTGTTTGGGAAGGACGCCGCGATGGGCGTGCGGATTCAGTATGGCGGGAGCGTGAACGCGGGGAACGCCGCGGAGCTGCTGCGTCAGCCGGATATCGATGGCGCGTTGGTCGGCGGGGCTTCGCTGAAGGACACGGAGTTCCTACAGATCGTGCGTGCCGCGGCGCAGTGAGCGCGATTTCGCGCGGCACGACCACGAGCCCGATGCGCGATCATGTGAGCGTGATGGCAAGGTGAGCGCGAGAAAAAACTCTGAGCGAATCGGGCTTGCCCTGATCGAGCGTGTGTGGTATCAATGATCGAGGTTGGGCTCAGGCGAAGCGGTCGCGAGTCGGGTGCGTCGCGTGCGGATGAGTGTGTGCCGAGGTGATCGCGATATGTCTGAATCCGCTTCAGATCGACGGCCGGGTTCGCGAAAGGCGGGCGCTTCGGCGAGCGGGCGGGTGACGGGCAAGCGTGCGGGCGGGCCTGCGTCGCTAGACGAAGACGCGTCGCTCGCGACACCGGATGTCGAACTGGATGTTGATGACGCGGGCCTTGATAGCGCGCTGCTGGAAGCGGATGGGCTGCCGGAGCTGGAGCGTGTGGAAGCCAAGCCGCGGGCGCGGACGCGAGCGGCCAAAAGCTCTGGCGAGCTGAAACTTGCGACGATGAGCGAGGCGATGGAGTTCCTCCTAGACCGCGTGGACATGGAGCGGTCGCGATCACGCGCCACCATTGAGCACGCGTACACGCTGGACCGCATGCGTGCGCTCGCGCAACGCCTGGGCAACCCGCAGGACGCGGTGCGCACGATCCACATCGCCGGGACCAAGGGCAAGGGCTCAACCTGCGAGATGACAGCGACGGCGCTGGAGGCCTGCGGCTACACGGTCGGGGCGTATACGTCGCCGCACCTGGTGGATATCCGCGAGCGCATCCGCATCAACCGGCTGCTCATCAGCGAACCGGACTTCGTGCGCCTGGCGGTGCTCGTCGGCAGCGCGGCTCAGGCGATCGAAGCGGACTTTGGCGAGGCGTCGTTCTTCGAGCTCACGACGATGATGGCGCTGCAGCACTTTGCGGAGCAGGCGGTGGACGTCGCGGTGATCGAGGTCGGCCTCGGCGGGCTGCTGGACTGCACGAACATCATCATCCCCGAAGTCGCCGCGATCAGCCTGATCGGCATGGATCACACCGAGATCCTGGGCAACACGCTGGAAGAGATCGCGGCGCAGAAGGCGGGCATCTTCAAGCCGGGCGTGCCGGCGCTGGCGATCGAGCAAGCGCCGGAGGTGCTGGAGGTGTTCCGTGAGACGGCTCGCCGAGTGAACTGCCCGCTGCACATTGTCGGCACGGACATCGATTTCATCTATCGCTCGGAGCATCAGCCGGGGGTGGGGCCGGTGATGCGGGTGTCGCTGGTGACGGAGCGGAACGAGTATGACCATGTAGGCGTGCCGCTGAAGGGCGAGCATCAGGCGTTGAACTGCGGGCTGGCGCTGTCGATCATCGACAAGTTGACGGAGCGCGGGTTTACGTGCGAGCCGGAGAAGGTCTGCCGCGGGATTGAGGCGACGAAGCTGTCGGGGCGGTTTGAGCTTGCGGTGCAGAGCCCGCGGGTGATCCTGGATGGTGCGCACAATCCTGAGAGCATCCGGGCGCTGACGAAGACGATCAGCTCGTACATGCAGTATGACTCGCTGGTGCTGGTGTTTGGATGCGCCGCGGACAAGGACTACGCGACGATGCTGCGGACGATCGCGACGGTTGCGGACAAGGTGATCTTCACGCGGGCGGGAGGCGCCGGGGCGAGCCGCGCGGCGTCGCCGAGTGAGCTTGCACGCAAGTATCACGAGGTCTCGGGCGGCAAGATGTTCCAGGTGGCTCGCGACCTTGGCGACGCGATGGAGCTGGCGCTGCGGGCGGTGACGCGAGACGACGTGCTGTGCGTGACCGGGTCGTTCTATCTGGTGGGGGAGACGAAGAAGTGGCTTGCGACGCGGATCGCGGCGGGGCGGAAGTGAGCTGGATGCCTGAACAGATCTCGCCAGAAGTTGTCGCGATGTTTCGCGAGGCCATTGCGCAGGACATCCACGAATCGTTCCGGCATGTGACGCGAGAGAACGCGGTGTCGTGGTCCGAGGCAAACGTCATCGACAATCACGGCTCCACCGAAGAGTGCGCGGCGGCGCGAGCGACTGACAAAGACACGCACTGGACCCAGCTTGTCGAGAGCAACGCGTGGCGCGGAATGTCGAACTGGAGCTTTCTCGATCCGGGTGGCTTTCGGTACTACCTGCCCGCGGGCATGACCCTGATCAGCCGAGGACATCATCGCATCGAGGGTCTCGACTTTCATCTGCACATACGGGATGACTCGGGGCTTGTCAAGATTTCCGCTCTGACTGACAGGCAGTGCGAGTGCGTGGCTCGTTTCTGCGTGGTGATGTGCGCTCTGGGATATCCATCGTGGATTGATGTGCTGAACTCGCACTGGGACAAGTACCTTCCGGAACATGATTATTGACCACGAAGGCACACTGATCCGCAAAGCCGGATCAGTGGGACGGGGTGGCCATCGCGCGAGCGACTCGGTCCCTCACTAGACTTCCGGCTTATCCCAAGCCGAAAGCCCTATGACCAGCGAACCTCATCCGACATCTTTGCCGAATCCTGTGAACGCCGCGAGCCATGCGAGCGGGCAGTCGAGCGATGCGCCGCCGCAGCGGTACTCCGCGGCTCTTGCGCGGGAGATCGAGACGCGCTGGCAGAACGTGTGGGAGCAGCGCAAGACGTTTGCGACGCCGAACCCGGGCGAGGCGGGGTTTGATTCCAGCAAGCCGAAGAAGTTCATTCTGGACATGTTCCCGTATCCCAGTGGCGCGGGGCTGCACGTCGGGCATCCGTTGGGGTACATCGCGACGGACATCACCGCGCGGTACCACCGCATGACCGGGCACAACGTGCTGCACGCGATGGGCTTTGACGCGTTCGGCCTGCCGGCGGAGCAGTTCGCGGTGCAGAACAACATCCACCCGCGCGTGGCGGTGGAGCGGAACATCGCGTCGATGCGGGCGCAGCTTCGCCGACTGGGCCTGGCGCACGACCCGCGGCGGAGCGTGAGCACGACCGACGAGTCATTCTACCGCTGGACGCAGTGGATCTTTCTCAAGGCGTACAACAGTTGGTACGACGCTGAGAGCGATCGGGCTCGCCCGATTCAGGAGCTGGTCACGCTCTACGCCAGCGGCAAGCGTGTGAGCCCCGACAAGCGGGCGTGGGACACGCTCAGCGACGACGAAAGGCGCACGCTGATCGACGACCAGCGGCTGGCCTATCTCGCGGAGGTGCCCGTCAACTGGTGCCCGATGCTGGGCACCGTGCTGGCCAATGAAGAAGTCACCGCCGACGGACGGAGCGAACGCGGCAACTACCCCGTCTTCAAACGCCCGCTGAAGCAGTGGATGATGCGCATCACGGCGTACGCCGAGCGTTTGGTGAACGACCTTGAAGGCGTCGATTGGCCCGACAAAGTCAAGATCATGCAGCGCAACTGGATCGGGCGCAGCGAGGGCGCGGTCGCGGATTTCGCGTGCAGCACGCGGCGCATCCGCGTGTTCACCACGCGCCCGGACACGATCTTCGGTGCGACATACCTCGTGCTCAGCCCCGAGCACGAGATGGTCGATTTCATCCTGCCGGAGAAGTACGGCAGCGCGGCGAACGCGTTCACGCGCGCGAGCTTTCCCGGGGCCGAGGAGCTGCTGGCGGCGAACGCGACGCCCCGACAGATGGTGGACGCGTATCGCGCGTACGCCGCGGGGCGGAGTGATCTGGAGCGGACGGACGGCAAGCTGAAGACCGGCGTGTTCACGGGCGCGTTTGCGCTGAACCCGGTGAACGATGCGCGGGTGCCGGTGTTCATCGCGGACTACGTGCTCAGCGGCTATGGCACGGGCGCGATCATGGCGGTGCCGGCGCACGACGAGCGCGACTTTGAGTTTGCACAGGCGTTCAAGCTGCCGATCAAGGACGTGGTGTACACCCGTCAGCTCGCGGCCATGGCGTACTACGCCAAGCACGCCGGCGGAGAGGCGGGCGCGGCGCCGGCGGGGTGGCGCGAGGAGCTTGCGGACTTTCTGGGCGTGGTGACGTCTGACGGCGCAGAGCACCGCACGCACGAGAGCGTGCTGGCGTTGATCCGCAAACGGCGAGACGCGGTCGGCACGAGCGTGCTCGTGTCGGCAAACGCCGAGGCGCCGGGTTCGATCGGTGAACGGCGCGGCGTGGTGCGCGGGTTCTGGATCGAAACGCTCGATGATCTGCAAATCGACGACTTCGCGGAGTTTGTTGATCGATTTGCCAAGGGCGAGTACGCGTCACGGCGTGGCGAGACGCTCACAACGCCGGGCGTCGCCGCCAACAGCAGCAGTGCCAAGCTGTCGATCGACGGGCTGGACACCACAAGTGCCAAACAGCGGGTGTCGGAGTTTTTGGCGAAGGCGGGGATGGGCCGCGCGACGGTGAACTATCGCCTGCGCGACTGGCTGTTCTCGCGCCAGCGGTATTGGGGCGAGCCGTTCCCGATCGTGTTCGATGAGCAGGGACGCGTGCATGCGCTTCCGGAGAGCATGTTGCCGGTAACGCTGCCGCACATGGACAACTTCCAGCCCAGCAGCAGTGAGGATGCGAACGCGCCGGTGGTGACGCCGCTGGGGCGCGCGACGGACTGGGTGACGACGACGCTGGACCTTGGCGACGGCGAGCGGACGTACACGCGTGAGACGAACACGATGCCCAACTGGGCCGGCTCGTGCTGGTACTTCCTGCGGTATCTGGACCCGACCAACGACGCGGCGTTCTGCGATGCGGGCGTCGAGCGGTATTGGATGAGCGGTGTTGGTGGCGAGGGCCAGGGCGTTGATTTGTACGTCGGCGGCGTGGAGCACGCGGTGCTGCACTTGCTGTACGCGCGGTTCTGGCACAAGATGCTGTTCGATCTGGGCTATGTGTCCACGCGCGAGCCGTTCGCGAAGCTGTTCAACCAGGGCTACATCCAGGGCTTCGCGTTCAAGGACGCTCGCGGGATCTACGTTGACGCGTTCAACGTGCGTCTGCCAGACGGCTCGCTCGCGTTTGAAAATCAGGACAAGGACGGGCCGTTCACGTATGAGGGGCAGCCGGTCACGCGCGAATACGGCAAGATGGGCAAGAGCCTGAAGAACGCGGTCGCGCCGGATTACGTCTGCGACGAATACGGCTGCGACACGCTGCGCATCTACGAGATGTCGATGGGACCGCTGGAGGCCAGCAAGCCCTGGAACACGCGCGACATCGCTGGCGCGTATCGGTTCCTGCAGCGCTTGTGGCGCAACTTGATTGATGAGCAGACGGGCGCGGCGCGGGTGAGCGATGACGCGGCGCCGCTGGACCTGCGGCGGGCACTGCATAAGACGATCAAGGGCGTGCGCCATGACATGGTGAGCATGGGCTTCAATACCAGCGTGGCGAAGCTGATCGAGTTCAACAACCTGTTGACGAAGTTCTGCCAGGGAACCGGCGGGGCGCACGGCCCGAGCGTCGCGGTGCCGCGGGAGGTGGCCGAGGCGCTCGCGCTGATGCTGGCGCCGCTGGCGCCGCACGTCGCGGAGGAGCTGTGGAGCCGGCTGGGCCACTCGCAGTCGCTGGCGCACGAGCCGTTCCCGATGTTCGATGAGGCGCTGACGGTGGACGATCAGATCGAGATCCCCGTGCAGGTGCAGGGCAAGGTGCGAGGGCGCGTCATGGTCGCGGCGAACGCGGACGCCAAGGCGATCGAAGCCGCGGCTCTGGCGGATGAGAAAGTGCGCGCAAGCCTCGAGGGCAAGGTGATCAAGAAGGTGATTGTGGTGCCGGGGAAGATGGTGAATGTGGTGGTGTGAGCGGGCTTCGCGCTGCGCGAGCTTCACGTCCCCCGCTTGGTCCCCCAGATTTCGACGTGAAGGCGGGTGCAGTACTGCCATCGCCGGGCGATGCACTCGCGCGCGAGCCATTGCATGGCCTCGGCTGATGGGCGAGTCGTGCCTTCGGGCATGAGCAGGATGTCGGCGGGTTGCCAGTTGTTGAGTTGGGCGAGGAGTGACTCGATTTCGATGAGGTCGGGGTGGAGGGTTGCGACGGGGGCGGTGCTTGCAGGTTGGTCAGGAACCCGCCTCGGAGAGGCGGGCCACCCGGAGACGACGAACTTGAGTTGGCGGTGCGGGTGGGCGTTGATCAGGCGCTGAAGCGCATCGAGATTCACGCGGCGTTGGTCGTGACGGCCGTGCGGGCCGGCCCAGTCGGCGGTGCCGCCGCGGGCGTGGGTGTCGGCCTCACTCGGCGTGCTGCTGGCGAGCTTGGGGCTGATGGACATGAGGTCGGCGTGGACGTCTTGATAGACCGTCCCGGCGGTCTCGATGGTGATGCGGAGGCCCGCGTCGCGCAGGGCACGCGTGAACTGCGGGAGTTGTGGGAAGATCATCGGCTCGCCGCCGGTGACCACGGCGTGGTCCACGCCGCTGTCGCGAGCTTCACGCACGAGATCAGCCATGAGGCGCGGCGTGCTCTCGGGCTTCCAACTGGAGTAAGGCGTGTCGCACCAGCGGCAGCGGAGGTTGCAACCGGCAAACCGCACGAACCACGACGGGACACCCGTCCATTTGCCTTCGCCTTGGATCGATACGAACGTTTCGGTGATCGGCAGTTGCGGGCTGGCGGCGCGATTGGCGTGCTCTTCCGCAGAAATGGCGTCACTTGGAGTCACGCCGGGAACGTTGCGATGCGTCGCGGCCGCGCTGGGGTCTGCCGGGTCGCCGGGCGTCGGAATCACCGGCAGCGAGGTCATGAGGTCGGAGTGTATTCTCGGATTCGGAATGTGAAGCCGACGGCGGTGTCCTTGGTATACACCCGCGGGCCGGGTCGGAAACGGGCGAGGCGGGCGGCGCGAGGTGCTGCCGGGCGTGGAGTGCAAGTCGGAAATCTGCCACACTGCGATGATCTTGGCGCGTCATGGAGAACTTCGAGGGTGGGTCGTCGCGCTGGCGCTGGTGGCTGGCTGCGCGTTGCTTGGCGCGTGTGATGATCACGGCCCGGGGCTCGCGAGCCATCATGCGGCGTTGCCGGCGCGGGCGATTGAAGGAGCGACGACGTTCGGCTCGGGGGGCGATGGGCCGGGCAGGTTTCTGACGCCGCGCGGGTTGGTGAGCGATGGCAACACGCTGTGGGTCGTTGACCGGACGGCGCGGGTGCAGCAGATTGACGCCGCGACCGGCGAGTGCTTGCAGTGGTTCCGCATGCCCGAGTGGGAGCTGGGCAAGCCGACCGGGCTGACCATCGGCCCTGCGCCTGGGGACCGGCCGGGTGAGCGGGCGTTGTATTTGGCCGACACGCACTATCACCGGGTGATGATTTATGCGCTGCCGCCGACACCGGCGCCGGGCGTTCGCGCCACGCGAGCGAGCCCGATCACGCCGACGCTGATCGCTCGCCTGGGTGACTATGGCGATGCGCCCGGGCAGTTTGTCTATCCGTGCGCCGTCGCCGTGCTCCCCACCGCCGACGGGCGCGGCGTCGAGCGCATCTACGTCGGCGAGTTCGGCGGCAACGATCGCGTGCAGATCTTTGATCGCGAGCTGAAGTGCATCGGCTCGTTTGGCACCATCGGCGACGGCACGAGCCCAGACCCGACGCGCGTCGAGCTCAGCCGCCCGCAGGCGCTGGCGATTCACGCGGCGCGGAGATCGCTGTTTGTCGCGGACTCGATCAACCAGCGACTCGGCGAGTTCACGCTGGACGGCAAGCTGAAGAAGTGGATAGGGGTTGCCGGCGTCGAGGGGAGCGGACCGGGGCAGTTTCGCCATCCGCGCTCCATCTTGGTGATGCCGGACTCGTCGCTGATGGTGGTGGAGTTCGGCAACAACCGCGTGCAGCGAATCGACCCGGAGACGGGGCGGTCGCTGGGCGTGTGGGGCAAGGCGGGCGGGCGCGTGGGTGAGCTTGCGGAGCCCTGGTCGATCGCGCTGGTGGGCAAGCGGGCGTACGTGGCCGAGGCGCGCACGCACCGTATCACGTCATTTGAGCCAAACTGAGAACACATGCCGGTGACGTACGAATTGAGCATCAAGAGTGATCGCACTTGGAACATGTGAAGGAACCCCGACCGACCATTGAACGTTCGACGCTGCCCACGGCATTGATAAAACCTCTGATCCCCCACTTCAAACACCCGCACACAACCTTTGCAAATACGTGCCCCTTCGCCGCCTGAGCGGCCAACGATCGACGGTCCGAAGTCTCCCAACACACGCGCTCACCTGCCATCGGTTCCCCTGTCGTTGTTGATCGAATCCGCTGAAGTCACGAAGCGATGCTCCATGTGATGCCACAACTCGGCCCATTCTTCTCACTGGGCGTAGCACCGGTGGTGTTCAATCGGCCGCAGTGGCTGCTGCTGTTGATCCCCGTGACGCTGCTGCTGATTTGGATCGGGCGCAAGAGCCTCTCGGGGATGGGCACGCGGCTGCGGCGGATCGCGCTGTTCTGCCGCGTGCTGGTCGCGGCGCTGCTGCTAGCGGCAATCGCAGAGCCGCAGTGGACAACGGAATCAGAAGCCGTCGCGGTGACGGCGGTGGTCGACGTCTCGCGTTCACAACCCGGCGACACAATCGGCAAGACGCGCGAGTTCCTGACCAAAGCAGGGGGTAGCGCTCGCTCGATCGACCTTGTGGGCATGGTGACCGCGGGGCGTGAGGCGTATGTGCAGCAACTGCCGCGATCGGTGCGGTCAAGCGAGACGCTCGAGGCGACGGACATCGGCGCGACCGACGGGACCAATCTCGAGGCCGCGGTGCGCATTGCGCTGGCGTCGATGCCGCCGGGGGCCGCGAATCGGTTGTTGCTGGTGAGCGACGGCAACGAGAACCTCGGGAGCGTGATGCAGGCGGCCAAGGCGGCGAAGGCCGCGGGCGTGCCGATCGACGTGCTGCCGATCCGGTACACGAACAATGCCGAGGTGCTGGTCGAGCGGTTGATCGCGCCGAGTGTTTCACGTCAAGGCGAGAACGCGCGGCTTCGCGCGGTATTGAACGCGACGCGCGCGGCGCGCGGGATGCTCACGATCCTGATGAACGGCGAGCCGATCGACCTCAATGGCGAGGCGGCGGGCGTTGCCAAGGCGGTCGAGCTTGAGGCGGGCGTGAACGTGCAGGAGGCGCTGGTGCGCCTGCCGCGGGCGGCGGGGCCGGTGCGGTTTGAGGCGATCTTTGAGGGCTCGCCTGGCGCGGACGGGCGCTCGGGCGACACGCTGACGGAGAACAACCGCGCGATCAGCGTGACATTCGTCAGCGGCGTCGGCCGCGCGCTGGTGATGACCAACCGGCCGGAGGAAGCGTCACAGCTTGTCAACGCGCTGCGCGAGTCTCGCATCGAAACCGAGGTGCGAGCAACGACGGAGGGGCCGCCCTCACTCGCGGAACTGGGTTCGTACGAGTGCGTCGTGCTGGTCAACACCGAGCGGTTTGATTTCAGCGAGCGCCAGCAGGAAGAGCTCAAGAGTTACGTCAATGACCTCGGCGGCGGGCTCATCATGGTCGGTGGCGATCAGAGCTTCGGCGCCGGCGGCTGGATTGGTTCATCGCTGGCAGAGGCTCTGCCGATCAAGCTGGACCCGCCGCAGAAGCGCGAGATGCCGCGTGGTGCGCTGGTGCTGGTGATGCACTCGTGCGAGATCCCCAACGGCAACTACTGGGGGCGGCGCACGGGCGAGGCGGCGATCAACTCGCTCTCGGCCAAGGACATGATCGGGATCATCGAGTACAACTGGCAGGGCGGGGAGAACTGGGTCCATCCGATTACTGAGGTCGGCGACAAGGCGTCGGCGCTGCGCTCGATTAACAGCTTGACGTACGGCGATGCGCCGTCGTTCGACACCATGCTGGGCGACGCGTACGAGGGCCTGAAGAAAGCCGCGGCGGGGCAGAAGCACATCATCGTCATCAGCGACGGCGACCCGCAGCAGAACGACCAGAACCTCATCAACAACCTCATCGCGGCCAGAATCAGCATCTCGACCGTGGCGGTCTACCCGCACACCTACGGCAACGCGTCGGCCGATCTCAACCGCATGCGCAGGATCGCGAAGCAGACTGGCGGCCAGTATTACGAGATCACGACTTCCAGCGGCAACCTGAACAATCTGCCCGAGATCTTCATCAAGGAAGCCCGCACCATCAAACGCTCGCTCATTCAAGAGAGCGAGCCCTTCAGCCCCACCGTCACCTACATGAGCGAGGCCATGCGCGGCATCTCAACGCCCGTGCCCCCCATCACCGGCTACGTCGTCGGCGCTGATCGCGAAGGTCTCTCGCAGGTCGTTCTGCGTGGTAAGGAGAACGACCCGATCCTGGCACAGTGGCAATATGGCCTCGGTCGCGTGGTGACGTACACGAGCGACGCGACGGGCAAGTGGTCAAAGGCGTGGGTGGGCTGGCCGCAGTACCGCGCGTTCTGGGAGCAGCATGTGCGCTGGGCGATGCGCCCGGTCGGCAGCCCGAACATCCGCGTCGTCACCGAAGACCGCGGCGAGATGACCGCGGTCGTCGTTGAAGCATTGGATGAACAGGGCGAGCGGCTGAACTTCCTGCGCTGGCAGGGGCGCGTCGTCAAGCCGGATCTCACCGCGAGCGGGATCGATCTGCGTCAGGTCGCGCCCGGGCGCTATGAGGCACTGGTGCCGACGCGCGACAGCGGCGCATACACGCTGAACATGGGGTATCAGTCAAACGTCGATGGCAAGTCGGTCCGCGGCTCGGTGCAAGCCGCGATCACGCGCCCCTTCAGCGACGAGTTCCGCGCGCAGCGCGACAACGAGCCGCTGCTGCGGCAGGTCGCTGAAGAAACCGGCGGGCAGGTGCTGACGTTTGACGACGCGACGAAGCCGGATCGGTCGCCGTGGCGCCGCGCGGGCGTGATCCTGCCGGTGAGCCTCCAGCCGATCTTCATGACGGTCGCGATGCTCGCGCTGGCGTTGCTCCTGGTGGACGTGGCAATCCGACGCGTGCGGATCGATGTGCGTGCGATCGGCGCCGGCGTGGTCTCAATGCTGACGACGCGTTCAAAGCTGAAGGCCGGCGAGCAGATCACGGGCCTGAAGGCGGCCCGCGACAAGGCCCGCGACAAGATCGACTCGCAGAGCGCCGGCGATCGCGGGAGCCGCGCTGCCCCGGGCGATGCGAACACGCTGGCGCAGACGGCATCGAACTTCGCGTCGTCGAAGTTTGATGCGAGCGCCGCGGACATCGCGGCGGCGCGCGGCCAATCGATCATCGACGCCCCGCGCCCCGACGAGCCGCGGCGTGTGCAGCAGGAGGCGGAGCAGGCCAAGGCCAAGGCGGAAGACGAGGGTATGTCACGATTGCTGAAGGCGAAGAAGCGGGCGCAGGAGGAGCGGGGTGAGTGAAGACGCCACAAGGTGCGAAGTCAGACCAAGAAATCGGAGTACGCAGAGGACGCGGAGGGTGCAGAGAAACGCAGAGGGAAGACAGGAACGTGGACTGATGAAGAAGTTGATGCGCGCCAATCCGATTGATCTTGACGAGCGTGGCGTTCCGCCCGCTTGGGACGACTGCACGCGCGAGATTCTGTCGTCCTCGCTCGGCATGCACACGCGTCTTGGCCCGTCGCTTCCTGAACGCGTCTACGAGGCCGCGCACTTGGTCGAGCTTCGCCACCGCGGATTTGACGTTGAGACACAGCGGCAAGTCACGCTTACGTATCGAACCGTTGAGCTTCCGACGATGGTTCTCGATCTGGTGATCAACGATCTCATGATCGTCGAGCTCAAATCAACCGAGTCTGTGCATCCGTCGCATCTCGCTCAGCTTGTGAGTTACCTTCGGGCAACGTCTTTGCCACTCGGTCTGCTGATTAACTTTGGCTTGCCGCACCTCAAGGACGGGATCTACCGCAAGATCAATCCCGCCGCGCCCCAGCTTCAGTCTTTTCGTTCTTCGCTGCGTTCCTCTGCCCTCTCCGCGTCCTCTGCGTACTCCCCCGCTTCAGCCGAAGCGCCTCAAAGTCCCCACGGAGCCTGACCATGTCTGTCGCTGCTGACATCAACACGCCCGCCGAGGTGAAAGCCCGTTGCGAGCAGTTTCGTAAGACGTTCAAGTCGCTGGGTGACGAGATCGGCAAGGTCGTCGTCGGGCATCGGCCGGTGGTTGAGGGCGTCTTGACCGCGCTCTTTGCCGGCGGCAACGTGCTGCTTGAAGGCGTGCCGGGCCTCGGCAAGACGTTGCTTGTGCGCACGCTGGCGCAGACGTTGAGCCTGCCGTTCAGCCGCATCCAGTTCACGCCCGACCTCATGCCGGCGGACGTGATCGGCACGAACATCGTCACCGAGGACCCGCAAACCGGCCGGCGCGGCTTCCAGTTCCAGCGCGGGCCGATCTTCGCGCAGATCGTGCTGGCCGACGAGATCAACCGGGCCACGCCCAAGACGCAGTCGGCGCTGCTTGAGGCCATGCAGGAGCGCAGCATCACCAGCGGCGGGACCACCTACAAGCTCGATGCGCCGTTCCTCGTCCTCGCGACGCAGAACCCGATCGAGCAGGAAGGCACCTACCCGCTCCCCGAAGCACAGCTTGACCGCTTCCTGCTCAAGATCGTCGTGGGCTATTCGCAGCTTGATGAGCTGATGACGATCTTGGACCGCACGACCGCGGGGCACAACCCGGAAGTTTCGAAGGTGATGGATGCCGCGGCGATCCTGGACGCGCAGCAGCTCGTCCGCGAGACGTTCGTCGCGCCGCACGTGAAGCAGTACGCGGCCCGGCTGGCAATGAGCACCCACCCCGGCGGCCGATTCGCGCCGGAGATCACCAACAAGTACGTCCGCTGCGGCAGCTCGCCCCGCGGTGCCCAGGCGCTCATGCTCGCGGCGAAAGTCCGCGCCCTCATCGACGGTCGCTATCACGTCGGCAACGCGGACATCAAGGCGGTGGCGCAGGACTGCTTGCGGCACCGGCTGATCCTCAACTTCGAGGCCGAGGCGGATCGTGTGAGCGCTGAGGACATCGTGAAGAAGCTGGTGGAGAGCACGACGACGGAGCCGGTGGCGGTGTGATTTGGGGAGTGGCCCGGTGCCCTGATCGCGGAGGAACGGAGAGGAGCGGAGAGGTTGCCTGCATGTCGATAAACCATCGCGACATTCCGGACTGGTTGAATGTGATGACCGAGCGTGTGATCGCGTCGGCGATGGAGGTCCACACTGCGCTTGGGCCGGGTTTGCTCGAGCGGTTGTACGAGGATGCGCTCACGCTTGAGTTCCGGTCCGGCAACATTCCCTTTGCACGCCAGCACTGCGTGAAGGTCGCGTACAAGGGCACACCCATCGGCGAGCAGATCCTTGATCTCGTCGTGGGCGGCCTCATCGTGGTCGAACTGAAAGCTGTCGAAGCCGTGCATGAGATTCACCTTCGTCAACTCGTGAGCTACATGCGTTCGGCCCAGATGCCTCTGGGTTTGCTGCTCAACTTCAACACGGTCCAACTCAAATCAGGCATCCACCGCCGAGTCCTCATCCAGTACCTTCCCCCGAATCCACCTGCACAACTCAACGGTCACCCGATCTCGCAACAACCTCTCCGCTCCTCTCCGCTCCCTTCGCGATCCTGACCACCCGGCGAACACGAACCATGCAACGCCTCGAATCCCCAACTCGCCCCACCACCCTTGAGGAACTCCTCGACCCACGCCTCGTCGCGCGCTTGTCGCAGCTTGACATCACGTCCCGCAAGATCCTCGCCGGCAAGCTCAAGGGCGAGCGGCGTTCCAAGCGTCGCGGCGAGTCCGTCGAGTTTGCCGACCATCGCGCGTATGTCGCCGGCGATGATCTGCGCCACATCGACTGGAACATCTTCGGTCGCCTCGATCGGCTCTTCCTCAAGCTCTTCCTCGAAGAGGAAGACCTTTCGTTACACATCGTCATCGATTGCTCCGCATCGCAAGACTGCGGGACGCCCAGCAAGTTTCTCCTCTGCCAGAAGCTCGCGTGCGCCCTGGGCTACGTCTCGCTCGCGAACCTGCACCGCCTCACCGTCTCCACCATCGGCGGCGTAGACAACGAGGGCGCACCGATGGTCTCGACCGCCATCCGCGATTTGCGCGGGCGTCGTCGCCTGCCCGACCTTGTGCGCTTCCTCACGTCACTCCGACCCGGCGGTGGCGCACCGTTTACCGAAGCCTGCAAGCGCATCAGCGTCACCCGGCGCGGCAAGGGCGTCATGCTCATCGTCAGCGACTTCCTCATCAAAGAGGGCTACGACGACGGGCTGCGCATGCTCCTCGGCGGTGGCTACGACCTCTTCGCAATCCAAGTCCTCGCCCCGCAAGAACTCGAGCCCGACATCGGCGGCGACCTCCGCCTCAAAGACACCGAAGACGCCGACCTCGCCGAGGTCACGATCACCGCCCCACTGCTTAAGAAATACAAAGACACCCTCGCGGCGTACTGCGCCCGCCTTCGCGAGTTCTGCGCCCGGCGCGAGATCACCCTCCAGACCGTCCCCAGCAGCACGCCCGTGGACGTCCTCGTGCTGGACTACTTACGCAGAAGGGGGATGCTGGCGTGAACGGGAAGAAGTCGCGAAGTGGCGAAGTGGCGAAGTGGCAAAGTGACGCGCGACACGCGGCAGCCGCCATCGTTCCGCCTCCGTTTCATGTTCATGTTCGCGCTCACGTTCGTTCGCGCGTTTGCTTTTCCACTCTGCCGCTTCTCCGCTCTGCCACTTTGCCACTTCTTGTCTCCCCGCACGGAGTGCGCCCATGACCTTCCTCACCTGGCAGACCGCCGCGATCGCGGCGGGCATCGCGATCCCGTCGCTGGTCATCCTGTACTTCTTGAAGCTGCGCCGGCGCGATCTGGAGATCAGCTCGACGCTGCTGTGGCGCAAGGCAATCGAAGACCTTCAGGCCAACGCGCCGTTCCAGCGCTTGCGGAACAACATACTGCTGCTGCTGCAACTGCTCGCACTCTGCGCCGGCCTCTTTGCGCTGGCACAGCCGCAGTTCAACGCTAGCACGCTGAGCGGGCAGCGCCACATCATCATGATCGATCGCTCGGCGTCGATGCGCTCCACGGACGCGGGCGAGGACGCCGCGAACCCACGCTCGCGCATCGACGCGGCCAAGGCCAAGGCGCTCGAACTCGTCTCCTCGCTCGCCGAGCCCGGGTTCTTCGGCTCTGAGGGCGATCAGGCGATGGTCATCGCCTTTGACACGCAGGCGGACATCCTCCAGCCGTTTACCAACAACAAGACGGAGCTGCGCCGCGCGATCGAGGGAATCCAGGCCACCGACGCGCGGACGACCTTTGCCGACGCCTTCAAGCTCGCCAAGGCCCACCTTCCCAAGCGCGTGCATCAGGAAACCGGCGAGAAGGGCGAGACGGTTGTCAAGCAGGACGATCTCTACGAGGGCAGCGTTTCGATCCAGCTCTATTCCGACGGGCGTCTGCCCGACCTTGACCAGGTACGCCTGCAGAACGACATCACGCAGCGCGACGAGCTCACGTACCACGTCATGGGCGAGAAGGAGTCGTGGAACATCGGCATCGTGTCGATGCGTGCGGATCGCGACTTTGACGACGCCGCGAGGGCAACGGTGTTCGTTTCGCTGCAAAGCACATCGACCACGCCGCGGTCGGTGGATGTCCAGCTCTCGGTTGAGGGCAGTGTCGTCGGCGTGCAACGCGTCGAGATCGGGGCCGCGACGCGCTCGAAGTCGGTCGTGAAGTTCGACACCACCTCGATCGAAGAGGATGTCATCAACCCCGAGACCCGCGGCGTCATCTTCCAGGTTCAACGCGCCGAGGGCGCGATCGTCACCGCCCGCATCATCGCCGACAAACCCGCCGCGGGCGAACGGGGCGACGTGCTGGTCACCGATGACATTGGGTATCTCTCGCTGCCGCCTTCGCGCCGCCTCGCGGTCGCGGCGATCACCGACGGCAATCTCTGGCTTCGGCTCGGGCTTGAGGGCATGCGGCTCGCCCGACCGGCGCGCTTCGTCTCGACGAGCGAGGGGCAGGCGTTCCTGAACTCGACCGAAGCCGCCGACTACGACGTGATCATTCTCGATCGTTGGATTCCCAGCGCGCCGGACGAGAAGGGCGTGGCGGGGCCGGGGCTGCCGCCCGGGCGTTTCCTGGTCTTCGGCACCACGCCGCCGCCGCCGTTCGGTCTTGAGGATCTCGGCCCCGGCAAGCAGGGCGTCGCGCTGTCATGGAAGCGTGACCACCCAGTGATGCGCGGCGTGCAGATAGAAGACCTCACCTTCACCGATTCGCGCGCCATGGCCATCCCGCGGACCTCGCCGGCGACTTCACTGGCCGAGGGGCCCAGCGGGCCGATCATCGCGGAGTCGGCGGATCTGACGCGGCGCGCGATCATCGTGACCTTCAACCCGCTGGTGAGCAACTGGCCGCTGAAGACGTCGTCGCTCGTGTTCCTGGCCAAGTCGCTGGATTACCTCGGGCGCGACGCGATGGACATCCAGTCGCTCACCGCGCGCCCGGGTGCGACGCTCACCCAGCGCCTCCCCCGCGGCGTCGGTGCCGTCACGCTCACCCCGCCCGACCGTTCGCGCCCCATCCCGCTTACCCAGCAGGCCTCGGGCGAGGTCGTCTACGGCCCGCTTCGCGATGTCGGCATCTACACGCTCGCGTGGACAGGCCCCGCAGGCGGGCTTGACACGCCGGTGAACGGCCAAGTCCGGCGCGCGGTGTCGGTGAATCTCGCGGACCCGGGTGAGTCGGATGTCACGCCGCGCACGGTGTTGCAGACGGCGTCGCGCGTCGTCGCGGCTCAGCAGCAGGGCGCCAGCGGCGGCATCCAGCGTCTCTGGCCCTATCTTTTGCTCGCGGCACTCGGCGTGCTGATGGTCGAGTGGTACGTTTACAACCGCAAGGTCGCGATCTAGCGCATGTGTGCCAATACGCAGCCGTGCGTGGATCGATTGATATCAGACTGACGCATGAAGATTCAAACGCGATATCCCGTGATCAAAGCAACTCGCGGCGTGCCGTCCGCGCGTGCCTTTGCTCCGCAAGTGAGCGTTCGATTGCTGCTCATGGCGCTCAGTGTCGTCGCGGGATTGGCCTGCACTGAGCTGTTCGCTCAGACCTCCAAACCCCTGCCGGCGCAGATCGCCGGCGTGCAGTTCGGCCTGGGCAAGGTCGTTGTCGCTGAACGCATGATGCCCGTCACTGTCCGCATCACCGGCGGCGCGACCGCGACCAGCGGCGAGGCCCGCATCAGCTTCGTTCAAGACGCGACGCAACGCACCGCGATCGTCCGCCCATTCTCGACGACGCCCGGCAAGACCATCGACGTTCCCTTCGTTGTCGCGCTGCCGCTCCATCCGTCCAACGTCACGGTCACGATCGTCGCTGACGGCAAGCCGGACACCGCGATCTTTACCAGCGGCAACACGAATGGCTCCTCGGCGCTGCCAAACTTCATCGGGAAGGACGCGCTGGCGATCGGCGTGGTCGCCGATGGCGGCGTGATCACGCTGGTGCCGCGTGCCTTGGCTCGTGAGATCCGGCCCAAGCCCGATGCTGAGGGCTCGATCAGTGCGGAGGCGGACCTCGGACCCGTGCAGGTCTGGTCCATCCCGCCGACGAACATCCCCGCCGCGCCCGCGGCACTTGACTCGCTCGACGCGCTGATCATCCGCGAGAGCTCCATCGTCACGCTCGAGCCGCGTCAGACCGACGCCCTCCGCACCTGGCTGCAACGCGGCGGCACCGTCGTTGTTGTCGCCAATCAGCCCGGCGGCGGCGTCGCCCGCCTGCTGGGCGATACGCCCGAGCCCTTCGCGCTCGACGAGGTGCAGGCGCCGTCGGCGATCGGCCCGGCGGCGCTGAGTCGCGAGTTCCCGCTTCGCGTCGGGAACTCGTTCGCATCCACGTTCGGCTACCGGCCCGTTCGCCTGACACCCGACGGCCAGCGCGACGGCTGGGCCACGATTCTGCCGCTCAACCCGCGCGAGCCAGCGTCTGAGCCAAGCTCCGGCTCGCTCGCGGCGTACGGCCCCATCGGCTTCGGGCGCATGCTGGTTCTCGGCTTTGACCCGACGCGCGTCTCCGAACCGCTGACCGACGAGGCGACGGCACAGGTGTGGAAGAACCTACTGGTGAACTCGACCGGCCTCCTGCGCTACAACGCACCGCCAGACGAAGAGCGGTTCTCCTTTGGCGGCGGTGGCTCGGGCTCGTCACACGACGCTTCGATCGCGATCCAGAACACGATCGCAAGCCTGTGTACGCCGCGAGCGCCGTCGTACGCGTTGATCTACGTGATCGGGGGAAGTGGCCTTCTGCTCGCGTTTCTGATCGGCCCGTTCGATCTGGTCGTGCTTGGTCGGCTGAGGCGCCGGCACATGGCGTGGATGACCGCGATCGCGTGGCTGGGCATCGCGTCGGTGGTCGCGTGGTTTCTGCCCGACGTGCTCCGCCCCATCCCCGGCAGCGCGAACCGGTTGGAAGTTATTGACGTGCTGATGCCGCCGGCGGGCGGTTCACGCGGGCCACTTGCGCATTCGGCCGCGCTGTCGTCGATCTTCGCGGTCAGCAGCGGATCAAGCCCAGTCCCCATGTCGCCCAGCACATCGTTTCGGGGAGTTTCCGCGTCGGACCCGTATCACGGTGGCGACATGAACTTCTCCACGCCGACGCTTCAAGTGGCGCAGGACTTCTCGGGCACGGCGCTCCCGCTGAGTTTCGAGCTTCGTCGCCTGACACTCCGGTCGTTCTTTGACGAAGCGCTGATGCCAGCGCCGCCGAGCTTTGCGCTGGGTGGCTCGCCGGATTTACCGCGCGTGGTGGTGGCGAATCTGCCGGCCGGTGCGCGGGTTTCGCAGGCGGAACTGCTCCTGCCCGATGGCGGCTATTCCCTGACGACATCGCCCGACAGCAAAGTACTTGAAGCGAGCGGCCCTACATCCAAACGCGAGCGCACGTCCGCGATGCTTGCGCAGGCAATGGATCGGTTTGCGCCGGTGGTCATCAAGGACGAAAAGCTTGAAGGCATCTCATTCTTCCACGGGCCGCAAGTCGGAGGCCCCGGCAGTGCGCTGGCGCTCCCGGGTGCCGAGAGCCGCGCCAGCGCGCTAGAGCTGCGCGACCGCAGCGGGCGCTACGCGATCCTGATCGCGCGCGTCGTCGATCTTCCGCCCGCGTTCAAGGTGGAGGGCTGCCGCGAGCATCTGCGCTCCGCGGTGTATCGTGTTGCGATTCCACTGCCAGACTCGTTCCGCGTCGGCGTGCCCGTCGCCCCGCTCCCGCCCGGACCTTCGCCGGAGACGCCCACGTGATCAGCATCCGAAACCTCAGCAAACGATTCGGCTCGCTGGTCGCGCTTGACTCGATCAACATCGAACTCGGCGCGGGTGAGCTCTTTGGCTTCATCGGGCCCAACGGCGCCGGCAAGAGCACCGCCATGAAGATTCTCGCCGGGCTGCTGGTGCAGGATTCCGGCGAGGCACTGGTCTGCGGGCTTGATCCGCGCCGTGATCCGGACCTGGTCAAGCGTGCCATCGGCTACATGCCCGACTTCATCGGCGTGTACGACGATCTCACGGTTGACGAGTACCTCCAGTTCTTCGCCAGCGCGTTCGGCATCCCGGCGCGCAACGGCAAGCGCCGCAGCGTCATCGACTCGATCCTCCAACTCACCGACCTCACCGAAAAGCGCCACGCGATGGTGGACTCGCTCTCGCGCGGCATGACCCAGCGCTTGGGCGTCGCCCGCGTCCTCCTTCACGAGCCCAAGGTTCTCTTGCTCGACGAGCCCGCCAGCGGCCTGGACCCGCGGGCCCGCATCGAACTTCGCGAGATCCTCCTCACCCTCCGCCAGATGGGCAAGACGCTCATGGTTTCCTCGCACATCCTCGCGGAGCTGGGTGAGATGTCCACGTCGATCGGCATCATCGAGAAAGGCCGCATGATCTTCGCCGGCTCCATGGACGAGGCCCTGCGCCGCAGCGGCATCGGCGATCGCGTCGCGGTCACGCTCGAGCCCGCGGCCGACGACGTGCCCTTCGTCTCTCCCGATCGCGCCGCGCTCGCGCTGGAGGGTGACTCCAGGATCGCGCGTGTGCATGTCGAAGACCGCCAGATCATCATCGACCTGCACCGACCGGAGACGTCCGCCGTCGCTCACTCGCACCACTTCCTCATCGAGAAGCTCATCGCCTGCGGCGCTCGCATCGAGTCCTTCACTCCCCGCACGATCAAGCTCGAGGACGCGTTCCTCCGCCTCACCAAGGGCCAGCTCAACTAACCCCGCCAACCGTGGACGCACCACTTTCCATCTCGCCCGCGAACACGCCTTCACCGACAGCCTACGGGGAGCCTGCACCCGCTGCGCCGCTCGGCCCGCCCGCGCGTCGTCGGCGCTTCGCGTGGCGCTCGTTCAATCCGCTGATTATTTTCTTCAGCGCGGTGTTCTGGCGTGATATCCGCATCGTCTCACGCAAGCCGCAGAACTTCTGGTCGCGGTTCATTTTTGCCTTGGTGCTGGTGGTCATGGCGGGGATGGGTGTCTGGGGTCAGGTTTTTTCGAGGAGCTTCTACTCACCGACCCAGCAGCTTGAGGGCATGCAGCGAATTGCCCCCGAGCTCTCCCTCTGGGTGATGTGGGTGCAGTTTGTCATGCTGAACATCGTCTCAATCACGATCGCCGCTCCGGCCTTCGTGGAGGAACGCACGAAGCGGACGCTGGACACGCTCGCGTTGACGCCGCTCACGCCGCTGTCGATCACGGGCTCGAAGTTTGCCAGCCGCATGGTGCCGGTCTTGATTCTCGCCGCGGTGCCGGTGCCGCTGCTGCTGATGTTCCGCATCTTCGGCGGCCTTGAGCCGCGGTTCCTGATCGAGGCGGCGCTGGTGACCATCACGTCCGCAGGCCTGGGAGCCGCGGCGGCGCTCTGCGCTTCGACGTTCGTCAAGCGGGCACCCAACGCATCCGCCTTCGGCATCTTGATCGTGCTGGGCGCGAATCTCGCGCCCGGCATGGTTCCAGGTCTGCTGGACCTGTTCGGCTTGGTGGGCATCGTTCACAGCATGCCGTGGTTCTTTGAGGGGCTCGCCTGCATCAGCCCCGGCGTCGCGATGATCAGCGTCAGCGGCACGATCACCGGCACTGGCAACTTCGGCCCGCCCGTGTGGACAAACCTCCTCTCCAGCGTTCTGCTCACGACGGTGTTCCTCCTGATCGCGGCGTGGCGCATTCCCGCGATGGTGCGCGCCGGACCGCTGAGCGCCCCGGTCAGTAAGCGCTCGGCACGCCGCACCGCCAAGGCAGCGGCGTTGGCCGCCTCGCTCGCGTCAGAGGGTGCCCCGGGCGAAGGCGAACCAACGACCGCCGCAGACGCCCGGCGTAAGCGTGCCAGCGTTCTGCGCCCGGCGGGCCTGTCTCGCACGGTTTCGGATCGACCAGTGCTCTGGCGTGAGATCCGTCAGTCGTCGTTCCGCTCACCCGCCACGCGCTGGATTCTCATCGCGTTGTGCGTTGGCTTCATCGGGCTGATCTACATCAACGCCGGGCCAAGCTCCACCGCCGGCGCCATGGTTCCCGCGTACATGCTCGGGCTCCTGGCGCTCTTTGTCACCGCCAGCGCGTCCACCGGCTCGATCTCCGGCGAGGTCGAAGCCAAGACGTGGTCTTCACTGCTCAACACCCCGCTGACCTCCAACGAGATCATCTGGTCCAAGGCGCTGGCAGCCATGCGGCGTTCATCGACGATCTTGATCGCGTTCTTCGCACACCTGGTCGTCGTCTCGCTCTTCGGCGGCATTCACCCAGTTGCACTCGTTCTGGCGCCAGCACTTCTCGCCGCCGCAATGTTCATGCTCTGCTGCACCGGCATGTTGCTGAGTCTGACGTCCAAGCGTTCAGCGACCTCGGCGACGAACAACGTTCTCCTTGCCGGGCTGATGTGGATCGGCATCCCCGTCGCGGGATTCATCACATTCGGCCTGTTGGAAATGAAACCGCCCGACGTGCTTGCTTATCTCCTGTTCGCGACCAACGTGCCCTTGACCGGCGGCTTCACGATCTTCGCAGCGTGCGAGGTGGCAAGCAACCCGCGGGGGAACTGGGACGTTGCAGACCTCACCACCGATCTGCCCGGGTTGGTGCTCCTGGTCCTGATCACCTGCATCATTCACGTTTCAGTCGGGATGCTGGCGATGCTGCTCGCACGCTCACTCTTCTACCGGCACGCTTTGCGCCTCACGTAAGGTCCGGTATCCATGCGTGGCGCCGTCTGGGCGATCACCCGCTTCGGGTCGCTCACACCGCGCCCCCGACCGACCGATATCTCTGACATGTTCCTTTCGTCGCAACCACGCTCGCGGTGCGCGCAATCACGTTCGCGCTCGACATCGCGCTGGATTGCTCGCGCTGTCCTGACATCGCTCATCGCAATATTGCTTCATCTCAGCTCGATCGCGCCCGCGGCGCTCGCTGCCGCTCAGGCGGTGCCGGATTCGACCATCACCACGCGCCCACCCCGCGCACAGACCAACGGTCGCGTCGTCCACTTCTTCAACTTCGAGGAGCAGGACACGAACCCTGACCCCGTGCCGCAGCACTGGTTCCGCGCCCAAGACAATCCGCCCGAGCGCCCGCGACCGGGGTTCCCGAACTGGAATCTCGCGTCGTTCTCCACCCGCTATGCCCGCTCGGGAACCGCCTCGGTCATGCTCCCGGTCACCGGCGGTTCGACATCCCTCCGCCTCAGTGCCGGCATGCTCCCGATCTTCCCCGCGGCGGACTACGTCGTCACCGGCGCGATCCGAACCAGTGGCCTCAATGTCGCCCGCGCTGCCATCACCAGCCGTCTGCTCGACGCGCAGCGCCGCCCGATTCTCTCCACCGAAACGCGCTCACCGCTGATCATCTCGCCGGACGACTGGACGCCGGTGGCGATCAAGGTTCTGGGCAGCGCGTCCGACGCCGCGTTCTTGCAGGTTGACCTTGAGTTGCTCCAGCCGCGTCAGTACGAGACACCGTCAATCGTCGGCAAGCATCAGGTCTGGGAAGAGGATCTCTCGGGTGCCGCGTACTTTGACGACGTCGGCGTGTTTCAACTGCCGCGACTCTCGATCTCACCGGCTGCGGGCGGGCCCGTGGTCAACGCGCCCTCGCCGCTGACATTCACCGCGATCGTCCGCGACCTCACGGGCGAGGACATCTCCGCACAGTTCGTCCTGCGCGACCTTGCCGGCGACATCATCGCCAGCGAGACGATCCAACTCGGGCCCGGCGGCGGCGATGTCGACTGGTCCCCCACCGTCAAGGCCTTCGGCTGGTACGAGGCGTCGCTGGACATCACCGCGGGCCCCGCGGTCGTTGGCAGCGCCGGCTGCGCCGTGCTCTACTGCCCGTCGTTCAGCGCCGCCGCGCGCGGCCCGCACGACGCGCGCACCTGGCGCGACGTCACCATGGGGCTTGCGTTTTCCGGCGTAGATCGCGAGCAACTCGCAACCATTCCTGAGATCTTCGAGTCGCTCGGCCTCTCCAGCGCCACTATCCCCATTGTCGTCGATCACCAGTTCATCCCGCTGGAGACACTCCGCCCCATCCTCGAGCGTCTGCTCGCCCGCGGCTCCATCATCACGCTGGCCATGCCAACGCTCACACGCGGCCTCGGCACCGAGCTCCGCGTCGATCCCATCGAGCCGCTCGTTCTCGCCGATCATCCGCCCGCGCAATGGCTCACGGCCCTGACGCCGTATCTGGATTCCTACGGCCAGCGCATCCCGCGCTGGCAGTTTGGCACGCCGCCGCTGCTGCCGAGCTGGGCCGCGCCGGACCTCTCGCGCCGCCTGGGCGTCTTGCGCACGCAGATGGAAAGCATCATGCCCAGCGTGCGCGTCACGCTGCCATGGTCGGCACATGTGAGCTGGCCCTCGCCGCCGCGCCTGCCGTCGGGGCGCTCGCCGGTGGATTGCCTCACACTCTCGCTGCCATCGCACTTCGCGCCGCGCGACGCCGCGGCCCTCGCGGCCCAATGGCTCGCCACGGCGCGACGCGAGTCTCACGAGCTTCAAGTGATTGTCGAACCGCAAGCGGGCGGAGATTCGCAAGGCGTCTCAGACCCCGAACGCATCACCGACCTCATGCAGCGCGTCGCGCTGCTGTGGGAGTCGTTGGCGCTCGGACAGATCAACTCCGGCGACGGCTCGATGACGCGGATGGCTCTGCAAGACCCGTGGTCTTCGCTCGACCGCGACGCGCCGACGTCCACGCCCTCGCCGCTGCTGGGCGTGTGGGCGAATCTGCACGCCCGCCTGAGCGGGCGGCGTGTAGTGACAACGCTTGTGCCCGAGACCGGCATCACCTGCCTCGTCTTCGCCGGGCCAAGCGTTCCCGTCGGGCGCTCGCCGGGCACGATCGTCGCCTGGAGCGAATCCCCCACCGGCGCGGTCCTTCGCGGCTATTTCTCCGGCGACGAGCAAACCCTCACCGCCTATGACCCCTTCGGCAACACGCGCATCATCCGACCCATCGATTCCGCCGGGCAGTACGAGATCCCGCTCACCTCGACGCCGATCATCCTTGAGGGCGTGGACACCGAGCTGGCGCAGTTCTCCGCGGGCTTTCAGGTGACGCCGATGTTTGTGCCCGCCGTCGCGACGATTCACGAGCGCGAGATCGTGCTCACCAACCCGTGGCCCGTGCGGATCAGCGGCGAGATCCATCTCCCGGCGCAGCAAGTCGGCGTCTCGCGCCAGCCCTGGCGCTTCACGCCCTCCTCGCCCATCTCGTTCTCGATCGCCCCCGGCCAGGTCGCCCGATTGCCGTTCGCGTTCTCGTTCTCCGCCGGCGAAGAGGCCGGCCCCCGCACCCTCGTGGCCAACGTCCGCCTCTCGGCCGATCGTCAATACGCGCCCATGCGCCTCACCGCACCGATCCTCATCGGCCTGCAAGACCTGGACATGACCGTCAGCATCGCCGGCTCGCCGGGGCCCGACGGCCCGGACCTCGTCGCCACCGCGACCATCAGCAACACCGGCACCGTCAGCCGCACCATGCAGATCGAGTTCAGCGCGCCCGGCCACGCACGCCAGAAACTGCCGGTGTCGAACCTCGCGCCGGGCGAGTCCACCGTGCGGAAGTTCGTGCTTCGCGGGGCCGCGAAGGCCCTTGCCGGCCGCCAGACGCGGATGACGCTGGTGGACATCGAGGGGCTGGAGAGGCTCAATCGGTTCGCGAAAGTACCTTGAGAGGCTTGAGGCTTGAGGCTTGAGGCTTGAGGCTTGAGGCGAACATGAACGTGAAACGGAATTTGAGACGCTGTGGTCCGATCGCGTCTTGACAACTTTCTCTCTTGTCTCACGTCCCACGTCCCACGCCTCCCCTCCTTTCCCTTCCCCCAAAAAACAACGCCGGGCCTCTTTCGAGGCCCGGCGCGTTGAAATCTCAAACAGACTCGGATCTCAGTCCTTCATCGATCACTCGACGAAGTTCGTGAGCTCGTCGTCGCGAACCGGCGTCTTCAGCTCGGTGCAGGTGGTCTCGCCGATCACCAGCTTCTCGCCCGCCTTGGTGCTCTTGACGATGAACGACGAAGCCTTGATCGCGCCCGGCGCCATCGTGCCGAACGAGAACTCGACCTTGTTGCCCACCACACGCCCGTCAGCCGAGCTGACGAAGACCATGTCGGCCGGGAGGGTCACGACCATCTTGACGTTGGTCAGGTTGACCTGGCCCTGGTTCTTGACCTCGACGCGATAGGTGTGGTTGGCACCCACAACGACGACGCCGTCATCGTCGGTGACGGTCGTGCCGATGTCGGCAGTACCCGTGACGTTGACATTGCAGTTGGCCGACGCCTCGGTGGCGCAGTCGCCACGGACGGTCGCAGAGGCCGCGATCGTGCCGGCGCCGGTGTTGCGAACGACGTACGAGACGGTCTTGCTGGCGCCGGGGGCAAGGTCGCCCAGGTTCCAGCTCGAGCCGCCGGCGGTCGCGGTGCCGCCGTTGTCAGCCGAGATGAACGTCGTGCCGGTCGGCAGGGCCGAGGTCACGACGGTGTTGGAGCTCACGGCGTCGCCGGTGTTCTTCACGGTGAACGCGAAGGTCATCTGGCGACCGATCAGCGTCGCCGGGGGGCACTGGGCGGTGATCGTCAGCACGGGCTGACGGACCACGGTGCTGGCGTTGCCGCTGGTCGCGGTCAGGCCGCCATCAGCAACCGCGCTGGCGCTGCTGCTGAAGTTGCCGGTCCGCTTGGCCTTGGCGCAAACGGTGGCTTCCTTCTTCTGGCCGGGGGTCAGGTCGCCGGCATCAAAGGTCTGGCTGGTGCGGCCGTCGGCCATCGCCCAACCCTCGGGGAGGTTGTACGTGACGCGGGTGTTACGGGCAACGCCGGTGCCGCTGTTCTCAACGACGATGCGGGCGCAGATCTCATCGCAGATCAGGCGCGACTCGGGCTTGGTGATCGTGACGCGCAGGGCGGGCTGAACCACCTGCGTCGTGACGCAGAGGAGGCTGTTGTAGCTGACGCTGGCGCAGTTGGTGAGCGAGCCGCTGGCGCCGCTGCTCTTGGCGGTCAGGCGGACGGTCTTGCTCTGGCCGGCGGTGAGCGAGCCCAAGGCCCAGCTCAGGTCGGGGGCGGAGCCCATGAACTGCGGGTCGCTGCGGACGATCGTCGCGCCCTGCGAGATCGAGTCCTTGAGCATGACGTCGCGGAGCTCCATCGAGGTCAGGTTGGTCACGCGGTAGGAGTACTCAAACTCCTGGCCGGCGACGACTTCAGCCGGAGCAAAGCGCTCGAGCATGATCGCGCTGGTCGCGCGGTCGCCTGTGGGGTAGTACATCACGCCGGAGCTGTTCGCGGCCGCCGCCGGAGCGGTGACACGCGTCGGGGCCGGGGCCGGAGCCTCTGCGGCAGGGGCCGGGGCCGCGCCGCGGCCGCCGAAGCCGCCCGAACCCTTCGGCGTCACTTCGACGCCCGACGAGCGCTCAGCGCCGTACCAATCATCGGAAACCCCGCAACCCGCCAAAACGCTCGCGCTACAGAGCGCAACCATCGCCAACAAACGCATCTTCACGGCCATTCTTCGTACTCCTGGTGTGTGTAGTGACTGAAAACGTCGCCCGACAGTCCGGGCGGTGGGTCGCCAGCGCTCATGTTAGCAAGCTCTATCGCACTGGTCGTTCACCCGGATGCAAAGACCGTGAACATGGTGGGGATTTCACTCAGCAATACCATCCAAATACCGACCACACAAGACTCCTCTCCGGTCGTGTCCCGCCGCGCGGACGCTCTCCCATCCCCTCGACTCGCCCATGCCGCCAGTCGTCGCCGCGCGACTTGCGTCTTGCGTCGTCAATGGATACCGTCGCCCACTCGCCGCCGAAGGTCGTTTCCAGCACGCCACCTGATGGCGTGGTTCGTACTTCTAGACGCCCACCGCCGTGATCGGAGCCTCAATATGTTGTCGCTACGTTCCTCTCGAATCGCGTTGTTGCTCTTGGCTGTCGGACTATTCACCACAGTTCAATCCGCCGCGCGTGCGGATGACGTTCGCCTGGCGACGGGCGAGGTGCTGTCGGGCAAAGTGCTGGTGACGTCGGAGAAGTACATCCGGTTTTTGCACCCGGTGCTGGGCGAGATCAATCTGCCGCGCGACCAGGTGACGATCCTTCCGGCGGACCCGAAGGCACGCGAGGCGGCGGTGAAAGCCGCCGTGGCCGCTCAGCCGGCATCTGCCGCTGCGCCGCCCGCGGCCCCTGCCGCACCCGCAGCTCCGACGCCCCCCGCGCCCCCGCCGAAGCCCGTCGACCCTGAGTCTTTCTGGGACGGCTGGAAAGGCTCGCTCGACGCGGGCGTCAACGGGTCTTCTGGCAACAGCGAAACGCTCTCCACCCGCGTGGGCTTGGGCTTCGTCCGCAAGACCGAGGCGATGGAGACCAACCTCAACTTCCTCTACGTCTACGCGACCAACGACGGCCGCGCCGACAAGTCTCGTGCCGAGGTCAACCTCCGCAACGACTGGTTCTTCAAGGATTCCAACTGGGGCTTTTTCGCCTTGGGCAAACTGGAGTTTGACGACTTCCAGTCCTGGCTCTATCGCACCAGCGTGTTTGCTGGTCCGAGCTACGCGTTCATCAAGAACGACAAGATGCTGCTGCGAGGCCGGGCCGGTGCCGGTGTCAGCCGCGAGTTTTTGCGGCAGGCCGACAACGCCATCATCCCTGAGGCGCTGCTGGGCGTGGACTTTGAGTACAAGTTCAGCGAGACGGTGCGGGCCTTCGCCACTGCCGACTATCTCCCCTCGTTGAAGCGTTTCTCCAACTTCCGCGTGGACTCAAAGGCTGGCCTCGAGTTCCTCATCGATAAAGACTCCGGCCTCAACCTCAAGCTCGGCGTCGCCGACCGCTACAAGTCCAACCCCTCAGGCAACAGCAAGCGCAACGACATCGAGTACTTCGCGACGCTGGGGCTGACGTTCTGAGCGGAGTGGTCAGTCGCCAGCGGTCAGTCGTCAGCAGACGGTGAAGATCGCCGGCGATCGCTCGCGGCACGCCCAATCGCCGATTGCTGAAAACTGACAACTGACAACTGACAACTGACGGCTGACGGCTGACAACTGCCACCTGATTTCTGCTAGTCTCCACGCGACCGACCGATTTCTGCCACCGCCCTCTCCAGGAGCACACGTATGGGCTTTATCTCTGAGTTTCGCGAGTTCGCATTGAAGGGCAACGTGCTGGACCTGGCGGTCGGCGTCATCATCGGCGGCGCGTTCGGCAAGATCGTGAACTCGATGATTGAGGATCTGATCATGCCCGTGGTCGGCATCGCCGGAAATGTGGACTTCTCCAAAGCCACACTCAAGCTCGCCGATGGCAAAGCGGCCGTCAAGGACGCGGCGGGCGTTGTGCTCACGCCCGCCGGGCCGGACGTCCTGCTCCGCTATGGCAACTTCATCACGATCGTCATCAACTTCATCATCCTGGCGTTCTGCATCTTCTTGGTCGTCAAAGCTTTCAACGCCGCGAAGAAGCGCTTCGAGGCCGAGAAGCCCGCGCCGGCCCCCGCCGGCCCGAGCACGACGGACAAGCTGCTGATGGAGATCCGCGATTCGCTGAAGCGATAAGGCCGAATGATGCCTCGCTTGAACTGATCGGCATCGGTCTTCCACGATCCCGCTTGCGTATACTCACCTAATGGGTTAGTATTGCACGGTGATTGTTTCCTTTGCCGATCCGGACACCGAGGCGCTCTTCAACCGCCAGCGCCCCCGCCGGATCGATTCGCGGATCCACCAGATCGCCTTGCGGAAGCTCCGCTTCCTCGACGCGGCGACATCGCTTGACGATCTCCGCTCACCGCCGGGAAACCGGCTCGAAGCGCTCAAGGGGAATCTCGCCGGAAAGCACAGCATCCGCATCAACGACCAATGGAGAATCGTTTTCCAGTGGAGTAAAGGCAACGCACACCACGCGTCAATCGTTGATTATCACTAACGCCCCGTCTCACGGAAAGACCGCATGGCCCGCCCGAAACTCCACCCCATTCATCCCGGCGAAGTGCTCCGCCAAGACTATCTTGAGCCGCTAGGGCTTTCGGTCTATCGCGTCGCCCGCGACATCGGGGTTTCGGAACAGCACCTCGGGCGCGTCCTGAACGCCAAGCGGCCGGTCTCGGCGTCGCTCGCGCTTCGGGTGGGACGGTACTTCGGGACGTCCCCCCAGCTCTGGCTGAACCTGCAGGCGCGCTTCGACCTTGACATTGCCGAGGACGAGCTCGGCCGGACCATCAACCGGCAGGTTGTTCCGTTCGTAAAACGAGCGAAGAAAGCCACGAAGGCTCGCAGCGCCGGCCGCGCTGCTTGATCAACGAATGACCCCGACGGGAATCGAACCCGTACCTCAACCTTGAAAGGGTTGCGTCCTAGCCGCTAGACGACGGGGCCGGCTTGACCCCGAAATATAGCGCGGCATTCTGCCAAAAGTGTTCGGGCCTTCGATCGCTGCCGTCCGACTGGCCATTTGTTCTACGGCTCCTGCTTGGCTGGCTCAGCGAGCATGAGCTGCTGGCTGCCGAGGTTGAACGGCGCCATCTTGAGCTGATCGAACTCGAGGTTCGGGAACTGGTGATAGAGGTCGTTCTCGTCCAGGCCCAGCGCGAGCACGCCGCGTTGCTTGTGGACGACGGTGTACAGCGGCCCGGTCCGGCCGGAGTACACCCAGATCACCGCGTCGGACGCGCCGATGAGCGCGCCCAAAAGCACATTACCGTTTTCATCCGTTGACGGCGGCTTGCGATAGTCCAGCGGGTTCGCCGGCATTGGCTGACCGACGTATGCCTCGCCCACGCCACCGGCGTTCGGCTTCGAGCCGATGCGATGCGCGTTGCCAATGCCGTCGGGATCCAGCATCGCCGCGGAGTTCTCGCTCACAATCCGCGCGGGCACGCGTTCACTGGCCCGCGAGAACCGCGGCTCGATCACCATCGAGACGCCGAAGAAGAAAGCCGCCGCGCCCAAAATCACGCACAGGCGCAAGACCGCGGGCGGACACCACAGCAGCTTGTCATCGCGAATAGACATGCTGTGAAAATCGGCTCAGGGAAAGCGCGAGTTGAGAGGGGGAGGGAAAAGAGACGCTTGCCGTCAGCCTTCAGCCTTCGGTCTCCAGCAGTCAGCAGCTAGTTCAACGCCGAGGAGATCCATACAGGACCGCGGTCGCCGCGCGCGATGAACCTCTCCGCTCCCCTCCGCCACCTCCGCGATCCAGGTTTCTCGCTCATCCGCCGTGATGGGCCCGCCCTTCCGCCCCTTCCTTCCCTTCGTTGAAAAAACGGCTCCTTTGAACCCACCAACCCAAAACGAAACCGGCCGCGGGCATGCGCCCGCGGCCGGAGGTGTAACATGTTGTGCTCGCTGATCTACGCCGCTCGTACACGCAGAGTTTCCTCTCCGCGACACGCTCGCGTTCAGGCCCGGCTCAGGTCGTCCCGGCACCCGCAGGCGACGCCGTGGTTCCGCCCGTGCCCGCGCCGCTCTCGGCCTTCTCACTGCCCGGCGCCGGGGTCGCTGGCTTATCGGTCGTCGAGAAGTAGAGGTGGTCCAAGTCGGTGCCGTCCTCGCTGGTCTTGCGCGTGATCAGCACGGTGGTGCCGGCCTTGATGTCCCCTTGCAGGAGCATCTCGCTCAGCGTGTCCTCCAAGTACTGACCCACGGCCCGACGCAGCGGCCGCGCGCCGAAGTCCGGGTTGTAACCCTTCTCGATCAGGAAGTCCTTCGCACGCTGATCCAGCTCGAGCGTGATGCCCTGCTGCTTCACGCGACTGATCACCTTCGCGGCTTCGATCTCCACGATGTTGATGAGGTTCTCCTTCGTCAGCGGGCGGAAGACGATGACGTCGTCCAGACGATTGATGAACTCGGGCCGGAAGAACCGCTCGATCTCCTTCATCAACAGCACCTTGATCGACTCAAAGTTCTGATCGGCCGTGCGGTTCACGCCGGTGCCGAAGCCGAACCCGCCGCCGCCCTTGATCAGGTCGGCACCGATGTTCGAGGTCATGATGAGGATCACGTTGCGGAAGTCCACGTTGCGGCCGAACGAGTCGGTCAGGCGACCCTCTTCCATGATCTGCAGCAGCATGTTGAAGACGTCCGGGTGCGCCTTCTCGACTTCGTCCAGCAGGATCACGCTGTACGGACGACGACGGACGCGCTCGGTGAGCTGCCCGCCCTCTTCGTAACCGACGTAGCCGGGAGGCGCGCCGACCAGGCGAGACACGTTGTGTTTCTCCATGTACTCGCTCATGTCCAGCGTGATGAGGGCTTCCTCGTCACCGAACATGAACTCCGCCAAGGCCTTGGCCACGAGCGTCTTGCCGACGCCCGAGGGACCGCAGAAGATGAACGAACCGGCGGGACGCTTGGGGTCCTTCAGACCCGCGCGGGCGCGCCGGATGCTCTTGCTGATGGCCTTGATCGCGTCGTCCTGCGACACGACCTTCTTGTGAAGCTCCTTCTCCAGCTCCATGAGGCGCTGCGCCTCTTCCTTCTTCAGGCGTTTGACGGGCACGCCGGTCATCTTGGAGATCACCTCGCTGATGACCTCTTCGTCAACCACGCCGGCAGACTGCGTGGCCTTGTCGCGCCACTCCTTCTGCATCTGCTCCTTCTGCTTCTTCATCTGCTCGGCGCGATCGCGCAGCTCGGCCGCCTTCTCGTAGTCGGCGCCCTTGACCGCCTCGTCCTTCTCGATCGTCAGGCGCTCGATGTCCGCCTCGATGTTTGCCAGGTTCGGCGGCTTGGTCATGCTCTTGATGCGGACCCGCGCACCAGCCTCGTCGATCGCGTCGATCGACTTGTCGGGCTGGACGCGACCGGTGATGTAGCGGCCTGAGAGTTCCACCGCCGCGACGATCGCCTCGTCGGTGATGCGGACCTTGTGGTGCTGCTCGTACTTCTCGCGCAGACCCTTGAGGATCTCGATCGCCTGATCGTTGCTGGGCGGATCGACGGGAATGGGCTGGAAGCGACGGGCCAGGGCCGCGTCCTTCTCGATGTACTTGCGGTACTCGTCAAACGTGGTGGCACCGATGCACTGGATCTCGCCACGCGCCAGCGCGGGCTTGAGCACGTTGCTGGCATCGATCGCGCCTTCAGCGCCACCGGCACCGACGAGCGTGTGCAGCTCGTCGATGAACAGGATCACGTTCTTGGCGCGGCGGACCTCGTTCATCACCGCCTTGATGCGCTCTTCGAACTGGCCGCGGTACTTCGTGCCAGCGACCATCATCGCCAAGTCGAGGACGACCAGTCGACGATCGTGCAGGATGTCGGGCACCTCGCCGCTGATGATGCGCTGGGCCAGACCCTCGACGATCGCGGTCTTGCCCACGCCCGCCTCGCCCAGCAGCACCGGGTTGTTCTTCGTACGACGGCACAGCACCTGCACCAATCGCTCAATCTCGTTGCTGCGCCCGATGACCGGGTCCAGCGTGTTTTCCTTCGCCAGTTCCGTCAGGTCGCGCCCGAAGGAATCCAGCGCCGGCGTCTTGCTCTTGCCGCCGCGCGGGCTTGAGCCGGACTCACTGGGGGTCTCGCTCGAGCGCCCAGCGCCGGAGCTCGGCGACGCATCGCGAGCGCCACCGGCGCCGCCCGTCTCGTCTGTCTCGGTGCCAGCGCCCAGGAGATTGAGCACCTCTTCGCGCACCTGGTCCAGCTTCAGGCCCAGGTTCATCAGCACCTGTGCAGCCACGCCGTCGTGCTCACGCAGCAGGCCGAGCAGCAGATGCTCCGTGCCCACGTAGTTGTGGTTGAGGTTGCGAGCTTCCTCGATGGCGTATTCGATGACCTTCTTGGCGCGCGGCGTCTGGGGCAGCTTGCCCATCGTCACCATTTCCGGACCCGGCTTCACGAGTTTCTCAACCTCGAGCCGAACCTTGCGCAGGTCAATGTCCAGATTCTTGAGCACGTTGGCTCCGACGCCGGAGCCTTCCTTCACGAGACCGAGCAGGATGTGCTCGGTCCCGATGTATTCATGATTGAACCGCTGGGCTTCCTGGTTCGCCAGCGCCATCACCTTGCGGGCACGATCTGTAAAGCGTTCGAACATTTCAGCCTCCTGCAGGCCCGTCGCACACGAGGTTCTCCCCCGTGAGCCGCGGCCTGAGCGGGACAACGCCTGTCCCAAGCGGCGTCGGATCGGTGCGTGGGACACACCAGCCGTTCGCCTCACTCCCAACCAGCGCCGGGCACAAACCCGCGCCGTTCCGTCTCGTCCCACACCATCTGCAAGGACCGAATCACTTCAACCTGCGTTCATCACACTGATCCGTACGACCAACCTGCCTCTGCGTATTCGTCCAATCGTTCGCGCCGGATCAAATTCGTGCGCCGGTCATTTCAAACTCCGTCGTTCGAACCGAGACTTTCCTTCATCTTCGATGACGCGACACGCGTCACCGTCTCGAACCAAGGCAAACCCTTGCCGCCGCGCGTTGGTGACGCCGGTTCGGGGATATCGGCAGCGACTCGCGTGCCGTTTGGCGCATTCCACAGTTTGCCGCCAGAAGAGCCAATTCTGCGCGATCAACGGCGTTCACCCGACCAAACCAAAGCCAAGCACAAGCCGATCTGCCAGCTTTCGGTCGTGCCAGACTGCCGTTCGGGCAGGCGGCGCGGGCCCGGCGACGCAACCGTCATTGCTGAGGTGTCGGTCGCTCACCGGTAATCAGCCGCGCACCGCGATCAAAGAACACGTACGACCACACCCAGTCGATCAGCACCAGCACCCGATTGCGGAACCCAATGAGATATGAAATGTGGATCAGCGCCCACAGCAGCCACGCGACCAATCCCGTCAGCGGGTAGTTTAACCCAAAGCCAATCACGCCCACCGCCCGCGCCCGCCCGATCGTCGCCATCTCACCCTTGTTGACGTACACAAACACTTCACGTTCTGGCGAGAGAGACGCACCCAACGCTGACGCTTTCGCGGGGTCGCTTGCGCCGGCGCTTTCGCGCTCTCGCACACGCGTCTTCCACACGCCGGTCTTGATCTCCTTCGCGATCAGTTTCGCGGCGTGCGCGCCCATCTGCATCGCCGCGGGCGCGACGCCCGGCACGGGCATTTCCGTGCCGCGTTGCATGATGCTGGCCAAGTCTCCGCACACGAAGACCTCCGAGTGCGCACCGACCGACAGATCCGCGTTCACCTGAACGCGCCCCGCGCGATCCACCGGCGCGCCCGCACCCTCACCAACCGACTTTCCAAGGCTTGACGCCTTCACCCCGGCCGCCCAGACCACGCACTCGGAATCCACGCGCAGCGTCGGCGCTTGCGTGCCGACGGGCAGGGCCTCAAGTGGTTTGGTCTGCACGAGCACGCCGTGCTCGTCGATGCTCACGACGCGCGAGTGGGTCATCACCTGCACGCCCATTTCCTCAAGGTCACGCTTGGCCCGTGCGCTGAGCTTCGGCGTGTACGCCATCAGCACGCGCTCGTTCGCCTCAATCAGCATCACCCGCGCGTTGGTCGTGCGGATCGAGCGGAAATCACGCGACACGGTCTGGCTTGCGATTTCCGCGAATGCCCCGGCCATCTCCACGCCCGTCGGCCCGCCGCCCACGACGACAAACGTCATCGCGGCTCGTCGAGCCGCGGGATCGGTCAAACGCTCGGCCCGTTCAAACGCGACCAAGAACCGTCGCCGGATCTCCGTCGCGTCTTCGAGGCTTTTCAGCCCCGGGGCCAGGGCCGCCCAATCGTCTCGACCGAAGTAACTGTGTGTGACGCCCGTTGCGACAACGAGATAGTCATACTCGACTTCGCCATCGGCGAGAATCACCCGCCGCCCTGGCACATCCACCGACACCACCTCCGCCATCAGCACGCGGCAGTTCCGCTGCGACGCCAGCACCCGCCGGATCGGGGCCGCGATCTGCGCCGGCGAGAGCCCAGCCGTCGCCACCTGATAGAGCAGCGGCTGGAAGACGTGGTGATTCCGCCGGTCCAGCAGGGTGATGTCGCACGCCGAGCGGGCAAGCCCGCGAGCGCACAGCAAGCCCGCGAAGCCGCCGCCGATGATGACGACCCGGGGGACTTCCGGGCCCTTGAGGCCCGCACCCGCGGCGAACGCCCCGCTGGAAGCCCAACCCGCCGCGTCTGGTGGTGTCGCTGTGGCCATCTTGCCAGACACTAGCGCAGCGGCGCGTCGAACGGGCCGATGAAAAGGACACCCTACGCTTAGGCAAGTCCTCAGGAGTTCATCCGCATGCCGCCCGAATCGACCGAAGTTCAACACACCGTGCTCTCTCGCAAATGGCTGATGTGGATGACCATCTACATCGTCGTTCTCACGGGATTCGGCATCTGGTGCATCTGGGACGGCGCGTCGATCCTGCCCGCGCGCGGACGCGAAGACGCGGCGTACAAGGAATACCAGTACCTTCAGGCCGCCGCAAAGGCGAGCAAGCTCTCCAGCGCCGGCATCGCCAACCCCGAGCCCGAAGCCACCACGCTCGCCGCGCGCCGCGACGATCTGCGTCGAGCGGCCCTCACGGACAACACCGCCGCGATGGAACTGGCGCGACTGGACTGGCTCGACTCACTCGCGCTCGTAGGCGATCTCAAGCCGGAAAACACCAACTTGCCAAACCCGAGCGCTCGCTTGGCGGAGCTCAAGACGCGATGGGAAACCGCCTCGCCGCCCAAGCCGCTGAACCCCTTTGACATTCCGCTGCAGTGGCTGATGCTCGGCATCTGCGCCGTCGTTCTGGCCGGCGTGCTCTACGTGCTGCTCACGAACATGCGCCTCCGCTACAGCTACGACCCGGCCCGCAAGGCGCTCACGCTCCCCGGCGGCCGCGTGGTCACGCCCGCCGATCTACAGGACGTGGACAAGCGCAAGTGGCACAAGTTCCGCTGCTCGCTGATCCTCAAGCCCGACGCGCAGGCGGTGGACCTGGATCTCCTGCGCTTTGAGCCGCTGGAGGAATGGGTTTTGGAGATGGAACGCGAGGCGTTCCCGGATCGCGCCGAGAAGGACGAGCCCGCCAGCGGCGACTCGCCTTCATCGCCCAGCATCGTTGCGTGAGGCGTGTCGGCGATCGGGAGCCGGCAATCAGCAATCGTGAAACGCCGGAGGCATCGGGTACCGGGCATAGAAGCCTGAGTTCGGTCGGGTCCCAGTGACCACACTCCCGATTGCCGTCGCCCTCAGCACTCAGCACTCCGCTCTTTGCTCACGCCGCGCGCGGCGGCGGGCCGTCGTCAGCGGTGGGGAAGCGGAACACCATCGCCTCAACATCTTCGCGCAGGGCCTGCAGTTGGCGATCCATGTGGTCCAGCGTCAGGTCGATCGACTCGGTCAGCTCACACCGAACCAGCCCGGGCTTCTTGGCCACGGGACTGCTGCGCCGCGCCAAGTCCAGCGCCTGCGCCGGGAACACCAGCCGCGGCTCATCCTGCTCACGCGTGCTCTTGGGTCGCTGGTGGCGCATCGGTGGCTCCTGACGTTGATCTCGCGGACGCCTCGGGCCTCGACCCGTTCGTCCCGCTCAATCACAACATCGACGCGCCACGCCCGCGCGTCAAGCCACGAACGCGTGCCCCCGAGCAAGGCTCGCCTTCGCGGTCCTTTCATCCTGGTGCAACTCGCACAATCCACACGGACCGACCCGGGTTATCAGGACTCGCGTGGTTCTGATGAACTCGCACGCAACCGGCATGTCGCTTGCGGCATCACGCGTTGGCCGGCTTCTTCTGCCCGACGCGCGGCTCCGTCCCCGCGCGCATCCGCGCCAGGTTGTCCTTATGCCGCCACGTCACAAACACCGCCAGCAGCAACGACAGCGTGAAATACGGCCACACCACCGCCCACGGCGCAAACCATCCGCCGAACGCCTCGCCCGGAATTTCCGGGAACACGCCCGCCGCCTTCGTCACCGGCGCAACGAACAACACGAACACCGGCAGCGTCAGCGCCGCGAGGATCGAGCTCAGCCCGACATAGCGCGTGAGCGTCACGCTGCTGACCCACACCACGATCGCGCCGACCGCGGCCAGCGACATGAAGGGATACACCGCGAGAATCGCGCCGAACCCGGTCGCGACGCCCTTGCCGCCCTTGAACTTCAGCCACACCGGGAACAGATGCCCGAAGAACGCCGCGACGCCGAAGCTGAGCCAGATCAGCAGGTCCACCGGCGGCAAGTTGGGGCGGTTCATCGCACCCATCGCGAGGCCCGCCAAGAGCACCGGAATGAAGCCCTTGCCCGCGTCCAGCAGGAACGTGAGCACGCCGTACTTACGCCCCAGCGTGCGACCGACGTTTGACGCGCCGATGTTCTTCGATCCCATCGTGCGCACGTCCACGCCCTTGGCAAGGCTGATGATCAGCCCGAAGGGAATCGACCCGAGCAAATAGGCACCAAGCAAGCCCGCGAAATAGGCCAACGGCGAATCCACGTTCATCAGCGTTCACACCCTCCGATCGCCATTCACGCGTCGCGCTCCGGGCCGAAATCTTCTTATCGCGCGCGTTCAGGCGAGTTGCAGTTTACTGGGAAGCGACGGCGCTCGCTCGCGCAGCGTCCGCACGACTTGGCTCCACACCGCGTCCGGTTCGCGGCTGGCGTCGATCGTCGCAAACCGGCGCGGGTCTTGCTTGGCCTGCTCCAGATAACCCTCGCGCACCTTCATGTGGAACTCGCGTCCCTTGGCCTCCATCCGGTCCAGCAAGGGCGACAGCCGCTTGGCCGCGGCGTCCGCGTCCAGGTCAAACAACAGGTGCAAGTCCGGGATCAGCCCGCCCGTCGCGACCCGCGCGACCGCCGCGATGTCCGCCGAGGGCAGCCCGCCCGCGGCACCCTGATACGCCAGCGTGCTGGCGACGAAGCGATCGGCCATCACCAGTTCGCCACGGCGCAACGCAGGAAAGATCACGCGCTCGACCAGCTCGGCCCGCGACGCCATGTACAGCATCATCTCCGCCCGCGTGGTCATCGAGGTGTTGGCCTTGTCCAGGAGCACCGTGCGGATCGCCTCTCCAGTGACCGTGCCGCCGGGCTCGCGCACCGTCGCGTGCGCGATGTTCAGAGCGCTGAGCGCCTCGCCCAAACGCCGAAACTGCGTGCTCTTGCCCGAGCCGTCCGGCCCCTCAAACACCAGGAAACGCCCAGCGTATTGTCGCAGGAACTCAAGGCCTCCAGCGGCCGCCGCACCCCCCGCGCCCGCGCTGACAACGACCGGAGCGCCCGCGCCGCCGTTGGTGTTCTGAGTCATACTCGCCGCATTTGTCGGTGCCGTTTCGCTCACGATCGCAGTGTACCCGCGGCTCGATCACTTCGCCTTCTCAACCCGCTCGCTCAAGTTCTTGAGCCGCGTCGCGGCGTCATTCATCGCCGCGAACGCGTCGCGTTCGTCCAAGGTGAGCTTTCGCCCGCCCGGAGCCCCTGCACCCGCGAGCAGCGCCAACCGCGTTTGGTCATCGACATACCCGAAGCTCGGATCAATCGCAGCGAGCGACCGCAAACGGATGCGGACATCGCCGTCGCTGCTGTCGCCCGGCGTCTTGGCCGCGGGTGTCGACACCGATTCGAGCACCTCCGCCCACGCCAGCCAGAACGCGGCCCGGCCGACGATGCTCTTGCCGGGCTCGGCCTGCGCCCCTGTCACCGCGAGCGCGATCTTTCGCGCGTCATCACCCCGCCCGGCCTGCCGCAGACGCGACGCCCAGCGCGCCCGCTCGAACGCCTCGGCATCGGCGGGATCAACCCACGGCGTGTACGCCGCGCGCGCCTGGACCGCGTGAAGCAACCCTTGAAACTCCGCCGCCCACCCGGTCCGCTCACGCGAGGACAGCATCGCAGCCCCCGCGAGGGCGCGGCGCGCGTCAACGTTCAGGTCAAGGTCCTCCACAGTGACCATCGTCGCTGTTCGGACCAGCAGCCTCGCCCGCTCGACGGCGTGCGGCTTTTTCATCCATGTCTCCGCGTCGCTCAGCACACGCGGCAGAGCGAGCCGCGTCTGCTTTACAAGCCGGTCGTCAGCCTGCGGGCGCCAGGGCACTTCGGGCTTTGTCGAGGAAATGACATCAAGCGCAGCGGACCAAGGCAATGTCGCCGGTTCACGTGATCGGAGCGCCAGCGCAATGCGCAATCTCGCAACCGAGTAGTTCTTTGTCCCGGCAAGGGCCTTCTCCAATCGCTCGATCGTGCTCGTGATCAGCGACTCCCGCGTTGGGTCCAGCAACTCAACGCCGCTGAGTTCAGCATCCAGCAACTCCTGGATCGCGGAGAACGCGGCGCTGTTCGCGGCCTCGGCGTTCCCGTTCAAGCCATCCAGCAAACGTTCGAAATAGAGTCGCAGAGTTTCTTCTGGCACCTCGCGGTCACGAAATCTCTGGTTGATCTCGCTCGCGGCGCTCGCCGCAAAGTACAGTTTCAACGCTCGCGGCAGCGCGATAAACGCCGGATCACTCAACAAGCCATCCCAGCCGGCTGGTTGCGCGTTTCCGAGCGCGGGTTCACGCGCAGTCCGATTCCATCCCCGATACTTGTACATTCGAGCGGCGGTCACACTGATTGGACTGTCGGCCGGGGCCAAGTTATCGCCCAGTCGGTCCAACCCATCCAACACCCAGCGAAGCCGTTCCCAATCTTCAGGAAATAGATCGGCCCGAGACACCGCTTGGCAAACGTCATCCGCGACTGCTGTCGCAACCGCGCGTCGCGCCTCCGGCGTCTCGGCGCGTGAATACGCGTCAAGCCCCTTGGCGATCTTTGCGGTGAACAGAAACTCTCGCGTGTCCAGGCGTGCCATGACTCCGCTGAGCTTCTCACCAGACAACAACCCCTCACGCAGGAGAACGATCTCCGCCGCCTGACGAATCGGGAGCGGGCATTGGCGACCCGGCTGGTCCCCCACCTCGAGTTCCAGCACCGCCTCCAAACGTTCCGCCGCGTCAGTCCGAGCCTTCGTCAGACTGGTGGTGTCCCCGCTGAGTCGCGCAGTGGAGAGCCGAAGCGCAGCGACCGCAACCCGTCGCGCCGATTCAGTCGTGGCGACGGACGTCTCGAGGTTCTCCAGCCGCGCAAGATCAGTCGCCGCAAGAACCTTCAAACTCTCCGGCGCTTGGCCATCTCCGGTCGTCGAGCGCTCGGGCTCAAGCGCATTCAGCAACGGAGTGACTTCCTGTCTTACCCACAACGACGGCTTGACCCCCGCACTTTGCGCGTTGGAAAAGGCCGTTGTCCACTGGCTATCCCACGAAACCCTTGACCTTGAGTTTCGACTTGGCGCGACCGACTCGACGACGAACGCCGCGAGTGCATCGCCGATGATCTTGGCAGCCTCAGCTTCCAGTCGCGCCGCTGTCCAAACAACAGGTGCTTTCGCGTTGGTCGCTGGCGACGTGGGCAGCACCGGAGCCACGACGGGCTCCTGCGATGCCAGCAGCCCGGGCGTGCCTGCTGAGAAGAGAATGGCCACGGCCATCGCCTTCAGTCCGTGATCGGTCGAAGGTCGTCTCTGCATCAATTTCATCGTTACCCCCTCAAGCCCTCGTCGAACGCTCGCCTATCTCACACCCAGATTTACCCGCCCTGCACCCGCCTCCGCCCCGGCAATCTCCGCCCGCGTCACGGTTCGCAGGTTAACGGTCTCGCCGCGTGCGGTTGCGTTCTTGGCTTCAGTCGTCGTCCTGCCGTTGGCGGCACCGCCTGCAACAGCACCCGCCCCCACCGGCTCGCCGTGCATCGCCGCGATTCGGGGCAGCAGCCCCGTGGGGTCCGCATCCAGAAACTGGATCACCTTGATCACCGTCGCGCGACGCCCCGTCGCCGGGTCGATCGGGTTCAGCGTTTCCAGTTCGCTCAGGATCGCGTCGTTGCCCTGGTCCCACTGCGCGCCTTGCGTTCGCGCGATCGATCGGGCCAGCACGAACACCACCCGCGGCTTCATCTTCATCGCCTCGCGCAAACCCGCGATCGGCGTCGAGCGGCCCGCCGCCTCTTGCCCGCGCAGATAGTCCGCGAGCTTTGCCCGTTGCCGGCTCGTCGCGTCAACGAGCCCCGGCGAGAACGCCCGCGCCGCGCCGCTTGCGCCTGCGGCGGAATCCTGCCCGCGCTCGCTGAACAGCACCACGTTGAATCGCTGCGTCGGAAGCAACCCCGCCACCGATCGCTCAACCTCCCCCACCACCCACGGCAGCGTGCTCACCATCGGCGCGCTCGCATCCACCACGTACACCACCGATGACGCCAGAGCCGCGTCCGCGCTCAAGCCCGCGAACGTCAGCCCGCCCTCGCCCCGCGGCCCCGCGCCGCTCGATGTCGTCACGCTCTCAGTCGCGCTCCCCTGACCACCAGTGCTCGCCGACTCGCGCGCGGGCGACGGTGTCGCACCACTCGCGCCGGCCGTACCACTGGTTCCGCTCGCGGCATCACCGTTCGCGTTTGCGTTTGCGTTCGCGGTTTCGACGCGCTTCGCGTTCACCTCCCGCGTTTGCAACGGAGGAGCCGAAATCGCCTTCGGTCGCGCCGCGGCACGCGTTTGATCCGGCGGCGTTGCGTTCAACTTCTCGTCAAGCATCACCACGGCGCTGAACGCGACGTTCGCCCCGCCGCCGACGGACGTGCCCGCGGCGCCCCGTCCGACGCCCAGGCCGTCAATCTGCCACCACGCCATGGCGATCGCGCCGTGAAACGCAAGCGACACGCACAGCGGCAGCGCCACACTTGATCGCCCGGCGCGCTCCGCGATCACTCGAACTGTCCACCTGCGCCAGCGCATGAGGAAGGTTATCGGCCCGCGCGAGGCCGGACTGCATGGGATTGCGAGCGACTCCGCCCCCTCGCGGAGACGACGGCCCGGCTCATTCGTCGCGTTCTTGTCGCGCCGTTGATTCGACCTCGGAAGGCTCGTCGCTGCGCACGCTCATGTGTACTCGTACGACCTTGGTCGGCTTGGCCTCAACGATCGTGAACGTCATGTTCTCGTGGGCAAACGTCTCGCCCGAGCTTGGGATGCGCCCCAGCGTCGTGGTCACGAAGCCGCCGACGGTGTCGTATTCCTCGCTGGTGGGGATCTGCACGCCCAGCGATTCCAGATGATCGTTCACGTCGGCGATTCGGGCCGCGCCGTCGATGTCGGCGTCGCGCTGCTCGACGCGCATCACCACGTCGGGCATCTCCGGCGTGGTCGGCTCGTATTCATCGCGGATCTCGCCGAAGATCTCTTCGATGATGTCCTCGATCGTGACCAGACCTGCGGTGCCGCCGTACTCATCGGCCACCAGCGCGATGTGGACCTTCTTGTCCATCAGCTCGTTGAGCAGCTCTCGCACGGTCTTGGTCTCGGGCACAAAGAGCGCCGGACGCAGGATGGATTTGAGATCAAACGCCTTGCCCGACTTGGGCCCATCGCCCAGCCAGTGCATCAGGTCCTTGACATAGAAAATGCCCAGGATCGTGTCCAGCGACTCGTCATACACCGGGATGCGGGAGTGCCCAAGCTCACGCATGATCCTCACCACCATGCCCAGGTCGTTACTCACCTGCATCGCCTCGATCTCGGTTCGCGGCGTCATGATCTGCTCGACCGTCAGATCACCGAACTTCACCACCGCCTCGAGCATGTCGCGCTCTTGCTCACCCAGCGCTCCCGTCGCCTCGCCCTCTTCAATCACGCTCAGCAGTTCCGCCTCAACCTGCTCTTGCGTGCCCTGCGTGGTCACGCCCGCCAGCCGGCGCACCACCTCATCGCTGAAGCTCCCGATGCCGCGCAGCGGGCGGAACAGCACGTCAAGCCCGCGCAGGATCAACGAACGCGAGAAGACCACCCGCGCGCCGGCGTGGCGCGCGATGCTCATCGGCACCAGCATGCCACAGACCCACAAGACCGCGGCGCTGATCCCGACGCCGATCAGCGCGTCAAAGATGTCCGGCGAGACCGGTAGCCCGTCGGGCGCACCCAGCGTCGGCGTGTGCCGAAGCTCCGCGACATACGCGACGCAACACACCACCGCGCCGAGTTCGCACACCAGCTTTGCCAGCCCCAGTGATCGCGCGTGCGACGCGGCGTCGTCCAAAATCCGGCGCACGCGCCGTTCGAGCGTCGGTGTGCCGCGTTTACTCACGAGTTCCTCGACCGCCGCCCGTGGCGCGCCGCCGACGCTGTGCATGAGCGTGCCCAGCAGCGCCGCGAGCGTGACGAACCCAACGAACATCCAGAGCACGCCGATCATTCCATTCCGCTCCCAAGCGCCCCGGTCGCGCCGCCGACGCCCTTCTCTGCGTCGCCGGTGCCCGGCTGGCCGCGCCGCGCAAGCGAAAAGACGTCACCGACGCCGATGGCGCGCAGCACCTCATCCTCGCGTGTGTGCATCCGCGTGAAGGCATCGTCTTCGTGATCGTCATAGCCCAGGCAATGCAGGATGCCGTGGAGCAGATAGAGCAGCAGCTCGTGTCGCAGCATGATCCCGCGAGCGGATGCCTGGCGAGCGGCTTCGTCCACACACGCCAGCACGTCGGCTTCGACAACGCGCACGCCGCGATCGTTGACCGACACGCCGTCGCTGAGATCAAACGTCAGCACGTCGGTGGTGCCGGCGATGCCGCAGAAGCGATCGTGAGCGCCGGACATTTCGTGATCGTCGATCAACCGGGCGGCGAACTGCCCGCCGCAACCGAGCACGCGGGCCGCCTCGGCAACCTTGTCGCGGAGCCACGCGACGTCGCTTGCCGCAACACGCCCGGTCGCGTCCACGATTTCGACGCCCAGCGCGTCGCGAGCTGGGGCGGGGTCCTCCGCTGGCGGGACGGATCCCGCCTCTGCCATGTCATGTGAAAACGCCGGGGTCATCGAACGAAAACCTCCAACCCAATCCTATGGATGCCGCGGCGAGAAACCACACGCCGAGCGGATTTGCGAACAGAATGCAAACACGGATCCGTGCCGGGGTTACGCTGGCGGGGGGCGCACGAGGGAAGGCAGCAGGAGCGATGGTGCGGGAGCGGCGCAGAACGCGACGGAGCAAGCGAACGACGGCGGGCACACGACACCCCGGCGCGATACTCGCCTCAATCTCGCGAGATCACGCGGACGTTCCGCCGCAGATCGGCGTTGTCGTCGCCGTCGTCATCATGTGAATCCGTAACCGGCGCGCTCGACACCCGTCCGACCCGCGCTGGCAAAAACCCTCGTATCCAGCGGCGAATCAGCCCCAGCACAATCACTAGGATCGCGATCGGGATCACGACGATCAGCACGAGCGTGATCAGGAGAATTCCTAGCCCCGCACCGAGAATCGCCACGGGCCAGAACAGCCACGATCGCCGCGCGCTGGCTGCACCGCCACCCGCCCCCGCGTTGCCCCAACTGGCGCTCGCGGCGTGAAACGTCGGCCCGGCGTCGCCGACGCCGCTTCCAAAGCTTGAGTCGGTCCCAGCACCGTCCCCGCCCGTCAAGCGCTCGCGACCGTCGGACCGATCGCCCGGCTCACCTGTCACACTGATGATGAACCCGCCATGGGCTTGCGACCCGCTCTCGGGGCTCGGTTTGGACACGCCGCCATCACCCATTGCCGATCGTACGCCCGCGTGGCTCGCGCCCGTTCGGACGTGCCCGCCCCCCACCTTCCCGCTTCGCGTACCCTCGACCCCATGGCGATCGCCTTCCTCAACGGCCAGTTCGTCGATCCCTCCGACGCCCGCGTCTCGGCGCTCGACGCCGGCATTCAGCATGGCGTCGGCCTCTTCGAGACCTTCCTCGGCGGCACCCCCGCCAAAGACCCCGCCTCCAGCGCCGGCGCAACCGACTCGACGCACGCCAACACCGGCACTTGGGCGGTGCATCTTGAGGAGCACTTGAACCGGCTGGCTCAGAGCGCGCGAGAGCTTGGTTTGTCCGCCGCGCTGAATGTGGACGCGCTCCACGAGGCCACGCTCGACACCATCACCCGCAGCAAGCTCCCCCGCGCCCGCGTGCGCATCACCATCACCGGCGGCGACCTCAACCTCCTGCGCTCCGCATCACCCCGCACGCAGAACGACGGCACCGCCCCGGAGCCGGGCGCCCCCGCCAGCCGCCCGCTACCCCAAGGCACCGTGCTCATCACCTGCGTGCCCGCGACGGAGTACCCCGCGCAGATGATCGAAGCCGGCGTCGGCGTTGCGATCAGCGACGCCAAGGCGAATCCGTTCAACCCCACCGAGGCCCACAAGACCCTGAACTACTGGTGGCGTCTGCGCGAGCTTGGCCTTGCCGCCCAGCGCTCCGGCGACGAGGCCCTGATCTTCAGCGTCACCAACCATCTCGTCGGCGGCTGCGTCAGCAGCGCGATGCTCATCAAGGACGACGAGTGCATCGTCCCCATCTGTCGCGGCGAGGAGACCAGCGTCGCTGCTGCGGCAGGCGCCACCGCGCCGGACGCCGGCGGCTCTCGCCCCATCGTTCTCCCCAGCGCCGCGCTCCCGGGAACCACGCGCGCGTGGGCCATGAACGAGCTCGCCGGCGAGGGCATCCTGACGCACAAGCGGCTTATCACGATCAACGACGTGCTTGAGGCCGACGAGGTGATGCTGCTGAACAGCTCGTGGGGCGTGCTGCCGGTTGTCCGCGTGGAGGGCCGCGAGCTCAGCGATGGCACCCCGGGTGAGACCGCCCGCCTGCTGGTTTCACGCTGGAACAGGATGCTCGCGGCTCTGCAAGGCCGCTGACTCGGGTACGCTCCGGCCATGTCAATCTTGCCTAAGAACCCCGTCGCCCGACTTGCGCTGCGCCTCGTCGGGCTGCTGCTCATCGGTTACGCCCTGTGGTGCGCCGCGGTCTACAGCATTCAGGGCCGGCTGATCTTCCCGCGCGACGCGATCCATCCGCCCGCGCCCGAACAGCTCGCGCTGGGCACGGGTGAGTCGTGGATCGAGTTCACTTCACCCGATGGCCAGCCCGTCCGTGCGCTGCTGTGGATGCCCATCACCCGCGCCAGCGCCGGCACGCCGTCGGGCGAGAGACTCCCGCTGGCCATCCTGATCCACGGCAACGCCGAACTCGTCGAGCATTTCAAATCCGCGCCGCAACTTGAGCCCTACAAGAACCGCCGCTTCGCCATCGTCGTGCCCGAGTTTCGCGGCTACGGCACCGTCCCCGGCTCGCCAAGTCAATCGGGTATCACCAGCGATCTCATCGCGCTGTACGACGAACTCGCGCGTGACCAGCGGTTCGACATGACGCGCGTCGTGTTTCATGGGCGCTCGCTCGGCGCCGGATTCGCGGCGGACCTCGCGCTGACGCGCCCGCCCCGCGCGATCGTGCTGGAATCGACGTTCACGAGCATCGCCAGTTACACGCCGCGGTACTTTGTGCCCGAGTTCCTCTGCGCCCACCCGCTGCGCAACGACCGCTTCGTCGAAGCCTTCGCTGGCCCATCGCTCATCATCCACGGCAGCCTTGACGAGGTCATCCCTGTCGCTCACGCACGCGAGCTCGCCCGCCTCGCCAGAGACTCGGTCTATCTCGAAGTCTCCGACGGCACGCACCTGAACATCCCCACCGACTTTGAGACCTACGACCGCGCGGTCGGCGACCTGCTCATCAAGGCCGGAATTCTCACAAAATAGGAGTCTCGCGTGGCGATCTTCGCGGCAACGACATTCCCGATGAAGCCGCACGGCGCATGCGTCGTGCGCTCGCCGCGCGTGGATGAAGCGGCGAGCATCATTAGTGCGGCCCGCGACGCGTTCAGCACGAGTGACTACACCCTCACCAAACTGGACGAGTTCTCGATGACGCTCGCGCAAGAGGAAGAGTTCATCACCGGAATGAATACGCACCCGCGCCAGCTCATGCTCATCGCCACCGATGCGTCTGACCCGCTGGAGCTGCCGATCGCGATCACGGTGCTCAAGCAGAACACCACGCGGCGCAAGCTGCGTCACAGCGTCGAACTGGGCATGAGCGTCATCACCCGCTACCGCTCGCGCGGCGTCGGCACCGCGCTGCTCACGGCGTGCGTGCAATGGGCCGAGGCCCATCGGGAGTTGCAGTTGATGACACTCGACGTGTACGCCGCGAACGAGCCGGGGCTGAAGCTCTATCGCAACCTCGGCTTTATCGAATGCGGCCGCCGTCCCGACGGCCTGATTCACGACGACGGGACGATGTGGGAGCAGGTGCAGATGTATCGTCGGGTGTAGGCGGGAGTACACATGTTCGATGACCAGACGAAAGAGCACGATGATTGCATTTACACTCACAGCTCACCTTAAAACGACGCCAGATGGCAGCCTGACAGTCCGAATGGACCGGGGCATCATCAAAGATTGGTGTATCGGCCTTGTTCTTTTGAAGAATAAGATGATCGATCAAATCGATTTGAAGGCGGCAACGGGTAACCAGACGATTGAAATTGTTCGCCACCCGTCCTCGAAACGAAGCACATGTCGCGGGAGCATGGCATCGAATCATCGTGCGAGAATCGAGATCACGAGCTACGCCCTCGCCGCAGAAATGAACATGGCATTACAATATTGCAGAGATGGCGCAGCGGGCGCGGACCACACAGATATCCAGATCGACTTTACTGATGGCACTGATCGATATCTCACGATTGAATACCACGATTATCAATTTCGGAATGGACGGCTTTCAACTCGATGAACAGTGAGGCCTCCAACTTCCATTGAATCAATGGAAGTAGCCACGTGTGGTCGTCGAGACTCGCACGAGCTCTGGATCAGGAGTTTGTGCGCGTGTCAGTGCCTTTCGCGGCCGACCCAGCTCTTCGACCGCCCAATGACGGCTATCGCGTCGCCAACAACCGACTGGGCAGTCGCGACTTTCGTCAGACCCTGGGTCCACTCTCGTCCATCGCCGCGATGCTCTCGCCATACTGCTCGCGGAGCGGCTCGACGACTTCCTTGATGAACCGCTCGGTCTGTTCGACGCTGCGGCCGATGTAGTTCATCGGGTCCATGACGCCGTTCCAGTCCAGTTCGGCGCTGAGCTTGCCGCCGCGGGCTGTGGATTGGAAGTGCGGGTCCGCCTTCAATCGGTCGAGCAAGTCATTGTCGAGCCCCTCGCTCTTGACGCGCATCCCCGCCGCCTGTGCGTGCTGGCGAATCACCTCGTGATACTCCTGCCGGTCCGCGCCGAGCTTCACGCACGCCATCAGGATGTTCTCGGTCGCCATGAACGGCAACTCGGCCATCAGGTTCTTGCGGACCATCGCCTCGTGAACGATGAGGCCACTGGCGACGTTGTGCATGAGGTCGAGCGCGCCATCCAGCGCGAGGAACGCCTCGGGCAGCGAGAGCCGCCGGTTGCTGCTGTCATCCAGTGTCCGCTCCAGCCACTGCGTCGCGGCGGTGTCGTACGCGTTGCCCACGAGATTCATCACAAATCGCGTGAGCCCGCAGATCCGCTCGCACCGCATCGGATTCCGCTTATACGGCATCGCCGACGAGCCAATCTGCTTGTCTTCGAATGGCTCGTCAAGCTCCTTGCGATTGCAGAGCAGGCGGATGTCGGTGGCGATTTTGTGGAGGACGCTGGCGGTGGACGCGAGGTCGGCGAGGATGAAGGTGTCGATGACGCGGGGGTAGGTTTGGGTCGTCAGTTCGTAGTCGCGATCAAGGAGTCCGTGCGTAATGAACTTCTCGTACGCGTTCACCTCGAGCTTGCGGACCGCCTCATCACGATCGTGTCCGATGAGTGCGAGCCACGCCGCTTGCGTTCCTGTCGCGCCCTTGATACCGCGTACGCGGAGTTGGACGAACGTCGTGTCCAGTCGCTCTCGACACAACTCCAGGTCGTGAGCCCAAACGGCAAAGCGCCTGCCGACTGTGACCGGCTGAGCAGGTTGATAGTGCGTGAATCCGAGCGTCGGCGTAGACGCATGTGTGAGCGCTTGAGCCGCGGCGGAGGAGATGACGCGCCCGATCTTTACGAAAGTAACTCTCAGGCTCTCGTGAATCGTCATCAAATCCGCATTGCACACCACATCCTGACTCGTCATCCCCAGATGGATGATCCCCTTGGCCTTCGGGCATGAGTCGCCCAGCGCGTGGACGTGGGCCATGACGTCGTGGCGCAGCTCGCGCTCGTAGCGCTCGGCCGCGCGGATCTCGTCGTCGGTGATCCCGCCGGGGCGCTCGACGACGGCACGCAGCTCTTCAACTTGCTCGCGCGTGACCAGCGGCTTGATCGTCGCGGCATCTGACCCCGAGCTTGCGCTCGGGGCTCCCTTGGCGTCCAGCGGCGGATTCGTCATCTCGCACTGCGCCTCGGCCACCGCCAGCCAGATCCGCCTCCATGTGTTGAACTTGTGGCGTGGCGACCACAACTCCAGCATCTGCTTGCTGGCGTTCCGGCTCGCCAGCGGGCTGGAGTAGGTGTCGTAGGGGGAGAGTGACGGGCTGGGTTCAGGCTTCGATGAAGTCATGCGTTCTCACGGCTCCGCGGGGTTCTTCAATGACTCTGGGCCTGGCGGCTGTTCGTTCAACGCCGCGCCAATGAGCGGGAGCAGCGCCGGCACGTGTTCAGTGGCGATCCGCCAAACCTTCTCAAGGTCCACCTCACCGTATTCGTGCGCGAGGATGTGGCGCGTCGCAATGATCGCACGCCACTGCACGCCGGGCAGTGCCGCGCGACCATCCGCCGTGCCGCCTCACCGATGATCTCGACGGCCCGTTCCACCGCCGCCTGTCGCATGTCGTCGCGGGAAAACTTTTCCCACGAGACGCCTTGAACAAACGCCATCGCTCGCTCGCCGGCGCCGTGCATGTCCCACAGATATTTCAAGTCCGATTCGCTAAGCGGCATAGAGCAACTGCTTTGTCCGGTTGACCGAAGCGATCATGTAGGGGTTCTTCAACGTTCGAGCCTCGATCAGGTCAACAGGTCGCCCGAACAACGTCTCAAGCCGCTCAAGCAACCTGAAGAACACATCGTCGTACCCGCCGCGCTCCTGCTCGCGAAACACGACAAGAAAATCCACATCGCTTCGCGCCGAATCAAACGCGGGCCCGGTCGCCGAACCGATCAAAAATAACCGCTGCACCCCGTGCTCGCGGCACAGCGCTTCGACTTCGGCTCGCTTACGTTCGACGATCGCGTTCATCACGCAAAGTATAGGAAACCCCCAGTGTCCGACGGCGCTTGGGTGTGCTGGCGAACGAACGTGCTTGACGTTGTGCGCCCCGTCTCACACCTCACGCCGCCCTCCCCTCACCGCACCACAAACCCGCCCACCCCGCGCTCCACCTCCGCCACCATCGCCTCGGCCCGTTTCGTCCACGTGTGATCGCGCACGACTCGTGCCCGGGCCGCGTTCGCAATTGTCGCCGCTCGGGCAGGATCCGCCGCGACGCGACGCAGGGCTTGCAGCCCATCGCTTAGCGTGTCGAACACTTCGCACTCGGTGCCCGCCTCGAAGAGATCCTCGATGCCCACGCGTCTTGCCACCAGCGGCACACACCCCGCCGCGGCGGCCTCCAGCGGCTTGATGTGCGTACCCACGTCGTCCTGCCAACGCATCACCGACAACCCCAGCCGCGCCTGCCGGTACATTGCGCCCTGATCGGGCGCGAACTTCTCGACCCGCGTAGAGCCGGCGCGGCCGCCCAACCATGCGCCCACGTCGCAATCGCCGAAGAGCATCGCTTTGCAGCGCCTCGCGAGATACCCGAACGTAAACGCTCGCTCGACGGATTCCACTTGGCGCACCATGGCGGTGGTGTCGATGAACAGCCCGAGATCGGCGCGGAGGGCGTCGCACGCCGACTTGCATGCAGCGCCGCTTTCACGCGTGATCGTGCCCGCGTCGCCGTGCTCGATCCGCTCCAAGCGTCGCAACATCGGCTCGTGGCGATTGGCGATCTGTATCTCCAGCAAGCTCGCCAGCACCGCGCGCACACCCTTGCGCACGCACACCGGCGCTCGCTCGGCGAGTTCCAATAAGCCCGGGCGCACACGGGCCGCGTGCTCGCGTCGCACCGCGACAACATCCGGCTCGTCGCGATCCAGCTCGCGCAGCGCCAGCTCGCTCGGCGGCGGATCCCCCGGCCCGAGCGAAAACGCCAGATCAAACTCGCGCCCCGCCATTTCCTCGGGCGTGATCGGCGTCAACGCGCTCGCGTCGCCTGCGCTAAGTTCACGGACCGTGCCGCCGCTGAGCGACTCGACGTCAACGCCGTAGGCAAGCCCCATCGCATGTCGAAACCCGAGCACGCTGCGCATTTCTTCCGCCGTCGCCGCGTTGTTGACGAAGCTGAAGAGCATCGGAGCTTTGAACACCCCGGTCGGGATCACCTCGCGCACCGTGCCGGCGTTTGACCAGTGCGGCGCGTCAAGCCAGTACATCATGTGCGGCGTCGGCGGCGTCATCAGATCGAAGCACGTCACCATCTTCCCATCGCGTCTGCCGTGCGCCAGCGAGGGCAACACGTTGTGCCACATCGCGATCGACAGGTCCACGCGCTGAGTTTGAAACAGCTTTGTCACGCTCGCCGTCGCTTGAGTGAGCAGTTCCGCCTCGCGCCACGGCTGCGCCGCCATCGCATTCCAGATCTGCGCCAGCTCGACCGTCAGGCATGTGTGCCCCGCCCGCTCAAACCCGCGCCGCATCGCGAGAAAAATCTGGCGCGAGACATTCCCCGGCTGAAGAAAAAACACGATTGTCAGCGCACGCTTGGCCATGTGGTGAGTCTAACCCGTGGCGCGTGCGCCGATTCCTCCCGCTCGATCACCCGACAGCCCTGCCGACCGATCCACGATCGCTTTCCCCAAATCATGTTCGCGTTTGCCCACTAAACTCACTCGCGTGCCTTCTCCCCCTTCGCCCCCCTCACCGCCAGCGTCACCGAACCCGCCGCCAGATGCGGGGGCTCAGCCTGCGCAGACGCTGGAAGGCGAAGTCGTCGCGCGGGCCCGCGCGGGGGATCAGCTTGCGATCTCGCAATTGCTCGCGAATCACCAGCACCGGCTCTACGCCGTGTGCCTGCGGATGCTCGGCACAACGCCGCACGATCGCCAGACCGCTGCGGATCTGACCCAAGACGCGCTGGTCAAGATCATCCAAGGGCTGCCGCAGTTTGACGCCCAGAGCCAGTTCTCGACCTGGGCCATCCGCATCACGATGAACGTGGTGCTCAGCCACCTGCGGAGTCAGGCCGTGCGGCGGGGAGGTGGGCGCGTCGGAGGCACCGGGAGCGGGGTGGCCGCAAATTCCGCGATGCGCGGACAGAACGACAGCGAAACTGGTTTTTCGGCGCAGATCGAATCACGATCGCGACAATTCGACGACAATACCCGCAGCGACTCGCGTCGCTCCGACGCATCTTCTCCCGCCCAGGAACATTCCGGGCTCTCAAGCGTCCAACATCAGGAGCTTCGCGCAGGCATTGCCGATGCCCTCGCCAAGCTCCCGGTCGATCACCGCTCCATCCTCATTCTCCGCGATGTCCGCGGCCTCGAATACGACCAGATCGCCCTCGTTCTCAACCTCGAACCCGGCACCGTCAAGTCCCGCCTCTTTCGCGCACGCCTCGCCCTTCGCACCGCATTGGAATCCACTCAAGCCGCCGACGGCACCTCGCCCGTTTGACCCGTTTGAATCGCTCGTTCTCCTCGTCTGCCATGCCGCACGCCCCGCTCATTTCGGACGACGAACTGCTCGCGCTGGTCGAGCAGCGCCCGATCGCGCCGGAGCGTCAGGGTGCGCTGCGCCAGGCGTTGGCAAACGACCCCGCGCTTGTGCAAACGATCCGTGCGATGCGCGTGGACATGCTGGCGCTGCAGTCACTGGCCGATGCCCCCGAAGCGCGAGCGCCGGTTGATCTCCTGGCGGGCGTTGAAGCGCGTCTCGAACGCGAGGCGCTGGTCGGTCTCTCCACGATTCGCGAGCCCGATGACATCGAGGCGCCGATCCCGATCTCGAGCATCCAGCCGCGTGGACGGTCGTTTGTTGATCACGCGTTGCGGTCACCTTGGACGGGCCGTTTGGCGATCGCTGCCGCGATCGCACTGGTCGGTGTCGGCGCGTACGTCGCCGTCTCGCCGCTGCTGCGACGCCCGCACGGCGGCAGCGAAATCGCCCGGGGCACCGGAACGCCCGATCTGACGACGCCGACCGAACAGCCCGCGCAGCCTGACCCGCGAGCCAACAACTTGGCGCCGCGCCCGCTCGTTCCGACGATCGACCCGTCACTGAATGACGACACGCCCGACGCGATGCCATTCGCACTCACCGGCCCGGTTCCGAGCGAATCACTGATCACGCCCGGTGCGCTTGCGAATCCTGTCGTCACTGCAGTCGCCGAAGTCTCGCTTGCCGAAGCGTTCGCCGCGGCTCAGGACGGTCGGCTCATCATCCGACTGCACGCCGCTCGCCCCGGCGCATCAAACACGCCCGACACCATCGCCCGGCGCCTGGAGACATTGAGCGCCCGCGCTCCGCTGAGCCCGCTCGCCCCGCGTCTGACGACACTGAGCCCGACCGCCAAGGATGCGGTGCTCGCCATGGCCGGGACGCACCACGCCGTGATCGCGGCGAAGGCCTCACGCCCGACTTCGATCCCGAAGCTCCCCGGCGCTCCGAACACGCCCAACGTCGCCGGCGAGCGCGGCACCTCCGCAAGCCCCACCACGACATCGCTCACTGGCCCGAACGCGCCCGCGCCGGTGCCCAGCACGATCACCACGCCCGCGTTCGATCCCTCCAGCGTCTACGCGGCGTCGATCCTCACCACCGAGCTCTCACTCGATCACCTCAAACGCCTGCTGAGCACCGGCGGCACCGAGGTTGTCTTTGACATTCTGCCACCCGGCACACCGGCCCAGCCCACCGCGAACGGCGAGAACGCGCCTGAGAGCGCCGCGGTGTTCTGGTGGAACCAGCCGCCCCGCACCTGGTCGCCTCGGCTGACGGTGCCCGTGCTCGTGCAGATCAACAACTGAGGCGTCAAGGCTCCGCTGGAGCGTCGCCTCAGATCACGCGATCGTCCGGCGGCATCGGCAACCCCCACGCTTTGAACAACCCCGCGCGTGTGTACGCCGCGCCGCACGCGGCACACTTTCCGTCGCGCGGGCCGGGCGGCGAGATCGGTAAATCCGCCTTGCACCCGGGGCAGACATACGCGCCGCGTCGCGCAACTCGCTCAAGGTCGTCCATCATCTCGACCGCGTCGCCCTCCAGCGATGTCAGCCGCATCCGCCACGCAAAGAGCAGCGCCCACACGATGACCAGGCTCACGATCGCCCACGCGTTGAGCGGGCTGAGCGCGACCGCGGCGCACATCGCCAGCGGGCGCAGCACCATGAACCACACGGGCGGATCGGGCAGGAACATCTCGTGTCTGGTCGTCCAACCCGGCGGCTCGGGCCGCACGATCAGCCAACTCACCAGTGCCATCAGCGACGCCACGGCGCCCATGACCGCGGCGAGGTAGCAAGTCCCGGCCAGCGAGCTCGTGAACGCCGGGAAGTTACGCTTCGCAACGAAGTAAACGGCGAACATCGCGATAGCCGCGAGTATTGGACTCACCTTGAGATCGAGCCGCTGACGCGGGGTGAGGGTGGCCAAGAACGCTTGATTCGTCATCGCCCCACCACCCGTGCCGAACGACTCTCGCGTAGCGTCTCACGCACGCTTTCGCCCTCGCTGTGAGCGTACGGCATCGCATCGCGTTGGGGATAACCGCGAGTGGGTATCGCCCGCGATCTCAAAGATCGTCGTCGTCATCCGCCGCGCTCTTGGCGCGCCCGTTGGCGGGGCGCGTGACGATTTCCGGCTCGTCGAAGTCCGACGGCTCGTCGTCGCGGCTGGGCGGGGCCGCGTTCTGGCTCATGTTGACGAAGAGGTTGCCCTCTTTCGCCGCCCCCCCCGCCGCGCCGCCGTTCGCGGCGTCCTCCGCCGCCTGCGCCTTCATCGCCTCCCACTCGTCGGGGCTCACCAGCACCTCGCGCGCCACCGTTCCCTTGTGCTGGCCCAGGATCCCCGCCGCGGCCATGAGCTCGATCAGGCGCGCTGACCGCGTGTAGCCGATCGCCAGCCGACGCTGCAACATCGACACCGAGCCGATCTTCGTCTCCATCACAATGTCCACGGCCTTTTCGAAGAGCTCGTCCTGCTGCGCAACCGCGTAGCCGTCGTGCGCGTTCACCTCGCCGTTGTCGTCGCTGCCACCGACCATGCCCGCAGCGCTCGCGCCGGTCTTGATCTGGAGCAATGACCGCTCGAACGTCGGCCCCGCGATTTCCTTCAGGAACTTCGTCACCCGCCGGATCTCCTTGTCATCGACAAGCGACCCCTGCGCACGGCTCAGTTCCGTCGTGCGCGGCGACTTGTACAGCGAATCGCCATGACCCAGCAAAAGCTCGCCGCCCTTCTGATCCATCACGATTCGCGAGTCCATGCCGCTGGCGACCTTGAAGCACAACCGCGCCGGCATGTTGCTCTTGATGAGGCCGGTGACGACGTTCGCCTGTGGCCGCTGCGTCGCGACGATCAGGTGGATGCCGACCGCGCGGGCCTTCTGCGCGATACGCACGATCGAGTGCTCGACCTCCTTGTTCGTCATCATCAGGTCGGCTAGCTCGTCGATCACGAACACCATGTACGGCAGTTTCTTGGGGATCCGCGCTTCCTCGACCTCGTTCTGCGGGTTGAATCGCTCCTTCAGCTCTTCCCACGTCAGCGCGTTATACCCCGTGATGTCGCGGCAGCCCGCCTCCATCAACAGCTCGTACCGCTCGTCCATCTTCCGCACCGCCCACTCCAGGATCGCCGCGGCTTTGCTCATCTCCGTCACGACCGGGCACATCAGGTGCGGGATGTCCTTGAACTGCGCGAACTCGACCATCTTCGGGTCCACCAGCACCAGCTTCAGCTCGTTGGGCTTCTTCGTGTACAGGAAGCTCATCAGGATCGCGTTCATGCACACGCTCTTGCCCGAGCCGGTGGTGCCGGCGATCAGCATGTGCGGCATGGCCGCGAGGTCCGCGATGAGCGGCGCGCCGCCCGCGTCCTTACCCAGGAACATCGGCAGCTTCATGCCGATGAACAGCTCGCTCTTGGTCATCAGCTCCTTGAGCCGCACCTTCTCCTTGAACGGGTTGGGCACCTCGACGCCGACGGTGTCCTTGCCCGCGGTGTTGCTCACGATGCGCACGTTCACGGCCTTCAACGACCGGGCCAAGTCACTGGCAATCGCGCTGAGCGCGGCGACCTTGGTGCCCGCCGCGAGTCGGACCTCGTAGAGCGTGATCACCGGGCCAGAATCCATGCCCACGACCTCGCCATCGATCTTGTATTCCTTGAGCGCCCGCTCGAGGGCCGTGGCCTGCTCGCGGATGTACTGCTCCATCTGCTGCGGGTAGTTGGCCTCGGGCTCTTCGAGCAGATCGAGCGACGGGAACTTGTACCCTTCCATGTCGCCGGAGTTCTGGATGTCGCGCAGGTCGTCCGCCGTGGCGCTGCGACGCTCGCTCGCGGCGAATCGCAGCGGGAGCTTGCTGATCTTGGCGCGGAGCTCGTCGGGCGTCCACTTCTTCGGCGTCGCGGGAGTGTTGCCGTCGGCGCTCGCGCTCGCGGCGCTCGTCGCGCCGTCGGCCTCGCTGGCGCTGTCTTCGCCATACGCGCTGTCATCCTCCGCCGCAGCGGCCTTGCCGGTCGCACCGGCACCAACGCCCGCCTCAAACGGTGCATCGTCCGCGTCGGCGCCCGCCTTGCCCTTGCGGCCCTTCTTGCCCTTCTTCGAGTTGTCCACCGTGGCGATCACGGTGCCATCTTCATCGACGAGCACCTCGTGCTCCAGCGGATCAAACGCGTCGGTGCCGCCGATACCGCCGGCGTTCTCATCGATCGCCTGCTTGGTTTCGGGCTTGCCCTTCTTGTCGCCGCGGGTCTTCTTGGCGCGGGCGGATGTCGTGGCGTTCTCGATGTCGTCGTCATCCTCCGGCTCGCCGCCGCGCCCGAGCGCCCCGCCGACGAAGCCGATGAGTCGCTTACCGACGCCGGCGGTGTGTCGCGCGCCGACCGCAGCCGCGGCCGTCACGGGCGGCGACTTTTCCTTGATCTGGCGGTACGCCCACATCGGCGCCAGCACCACCCAGACGTCCAGCGCCACCGTCGCGCCCACCAGCAGCGTCAACGTCAGCACCAGAAACGTCCCGAATCCGCTGAAGCTTTGATACAGCACGCCGCCCAGCGGCGACGCGAGGTTCTTGCCGATCAACCCGCCGGCGAGTCCAGGAATCGGGCCGGTTGACGGGAACAGCAACGCCTGAAACCCAGCCAGCGCGGCGCACAGAATCAACACACCAACGAACCGCACCGCGACGTGCGACACGCGCCCGAAGAACGCCGAGACAAAGAGATAGAGACCCCAGAGCGCGAGCCCCGCCGCGGTCGCCCAGCCAAACGTGCTGTACAAGTAGAACGCGGGGACGGCGCCGAGCGGCCCGCACCAGTTCATCGCGGGGTCGTTGTTTGGAAACGACGTGACGCCCGGCCAATCGCCCGGGGAAAAGCTCGCCGTCGCCGCGAGCAAAAACAGCCACGCGATGAGCTGCACCACCCACAACAGGTAGACCATCACCCCGGCCTTCCCGCCGTGCTCGATGGGCGTTTGGAACACTGGGAGATCTTTAGCGGCAGAAAGTGCGCGGGACATCGTGCAACGAAGATCGGCAAAGCGATGCTTGGGCCGCCAAAAGAGGCTCGGCCAACCGGTGAGTTGCTGAGCTCTGGTTTTTGGTAGCATCCCAATACCGATGGGCCACCACGAGACGAACTCTGACGGCTGGACCGGGCAAGACTACGTCTCTGACGCGCTGATCGTGCTTTTCGACATCGTCGGGTTCTCTCGGAAACCGGAGGACCCACAACGGTGGATGATTGAGCAGCTTTGGAAGGTCATCAACCTGCAGCTTCGCGCTCTCAAGCGGACGGGCGGGCGTCTGGTGAACTGCACCGGCGACGGGGCACTCTTGGTCTTTCCACGAACCAATCGCGCCGCGACCGAGGACCAAGTCGTCGCTCTGGCACTCGAAGTCGCGCACGGGATGAGCACCGGCAAAGGGAGAGCCGCGATCCGAATCGCGCTTCACCGCACTCGAACCGTGACACCTCGCCTGGCGTACTATTTCTCGGAGTGAGAATGCTCAGACCGAAGCAGAAGATGACCGCGAAGGAGCGCAAGGAGTGGCTTGCTGCGTGGCGTAAGGAGGCACGTCGGGCTCGCAAGCGGCCGCCCGTTCTGGCGCCACAGAAGTGGTCTGACCTCGACCCTCGCCCTCTCTATCTGCCGACCCGCTGATCCGATGTAAAGTGGCGGTGTTCGTGTTTCGATCGCGATCAACACACGTGTTGGCCGCGTACCGTCTCCCATGGCCGACCTCTGGGCCCAGCGACGCACTGATCTGTTGAAGACCGTCGAGCCGCTCGCGGTCCGGATGCGCCCGCGCACGCTGGACGAGATTGCTGGCCAGTCGCACATCCTCGCCCCCGGAAAACTCCTTCGGCGTCTGCTCGCCGCGGACGCGTTGAGTTCGCTCCTTCTCCATGGACCACCGGGCACCGGCAAGACCACGCTGGCCCGCGTCATCGCGACCGAGTCCGGGCGCGCGTTCATCCAGGAGAACGCCGCGAGCGTCGGCGTGCAACGCATCCGCGAGATCATCGCCACCGCCGAGCGCCGCCTGACCGACGACGGCGGGCGCACCGTCCTGTTCCTCGACGAGATCCACCGCTTCTCGCGCTCGCAGCAGGACGTCCTCCTCGCCGACGTCGAACGCGGCCTCATCACGCTCATCGGCGCAACGACAGAGAACCCGCTCTTCGCCGTAAACAGCGCACTGGTCAGCCGCAGCACGCTGCTCCGCCTTGAACCGCTCTCGATCGACGACATCAAGCTCGTGCTCCAACGCGCCATCACCGACCCCGACCGCGGCTACGGCAAGCTCGACCTCCACGTTGACGACGATGCCCTGGACCTCTGGGCCACCAAATCCGACGGCGACGCCCGCCGAGCGCTCACGGCGCTGGAGGTGGCGGTGTTGAGCAGTGAGCCCGGCGGCAATCGGGAATCGGCCACGATCCATATCACCGTTGCGGTCGCGCAGGACTCCATCCAACAGAAAGCCATCGTCTACGACCCGACCGGCGACGGGCATTACGACACGATCAGCGCGTTTATCAAGTCGGTGCGGGCGAGCGACCCGGACGCCGCGTTGTATTGGCTTGCGCACATGCTGGAGGCGGGCGAAGACCCTCGGTTCATCGCGCGCCGCCTTTCGATTCTCGCCAGCGAGGACATCGGCAACGCCGACCCGCGCGCGATCATGGTCGCGTCCGCGGCGTGGGATCTGGTCGATCGCGTTGGCATGCCCGAGTGCCGTATCACGCTGGCGCAGTGCACGACGTATCTGGCCCTGTCGCCCAAGAGCAACGCGAGCTATGCCGCGATCGAAGCGGCGCTGGAGGACGTGCGCAAGGGTCGCAGCGTCACGGTGCCGAGCCACATCAAAGACGGCAACGTCCGCAAGGCCGGCCAGCTCTCCGCCGGCACCGCCAAACCCACCGAGTCCTACGCCTATACCCACGACACCGGCCTCCCCAGCCCGCTCCTCGGCGTCGTCGGCCAGCAAGACTACCTCGGCGTCAACGCCCGCTACTACCACCCCACAACCCACGGCAGCGAGAAGCTCTTCAAAGACCGTTTGGAAGAAGCGCTGCGGTTGCGTGCGGAGGCACGGGACGGCACACCTCACCCCTAACTTTGTCGCGCTCGTGACTCAGCATTCCGCGGAATCTGGAAGTTCGCATTGAGCAATACCAAGCGAATCATGCCTGCACGCGCGTCGCTCGCAAACATCGCGCTGGTGAGCATTGTCATTGGTGCTTCGCTGTCCGCGCTCACCGCGACAGTGAGCGTTCCGAGCATCGTCAGCTACTCCAGTCCAAGAGCATGGCAAACTCCTGAGGGATACCACGTTTACCAGCATCACGCCGGTGCGATGCGTTCACTATTCGTGCATGCGTCGAGCTTGTCGCTTCCCGATCGTGACGACATTCCCGCCTGGCTGAGTCCGATCAACCCGGAGTTCGTTTCGGTTCAGGCAACCGGATACGGCTGGCCGCAGCCGATACTCGTGAATGAGGAGACCGGCATTCCGCCCACGAAAGCGGAGTTGGAGCGAGAAGTCACCGTTGACGACTTTTGCTCGGCTGGTTTCGACGCCAGATCGATCGTGCTATCGCGCGTAGAGGTCATGCCGTTCCACGGGCTTGAGTTCCGTTTGGGCGGCCGCGTCTATTTCCACGGATTCTGCTTCAATACCGCGATCTACGCCGTCGCGATCTTCGCCCTTATGATCGCCGCCGCGACGACACGCCACGCGATCCGCCGTCGCATCCGGCCCCACGCATGCGTCAAGTGCAACTACGACCTCCGCGGCTTGCCGCGCATGACTTCGGGGTCGCCAGCCGTCTGTCCCGAGTGCGGATCGCCGGTGTTGCCGTCGCCCCCGGCGTCGCCGGTGGGCTCACAGGCCGAAGAGCGAGCTTGCCAAGGCGTCGTCAGCCGTTAAACTCTGCCCCGTGTCAATCGACTCTGCCCATTCTGCCAAGAAGTCCGCGCTGCGCACGCGCCTGAAAGCGATGCTCGAGGCTCAACCCTCCGACCTTGCCGAGGTGCGCTCGCGCCGGCTTTGTGCCCGTGTGCTGGAGCTGCCGGAGATCCTGGCCGCTCGCACGCTGATGGTCTACGCGCCGCTCAAGCACGAGGCGGATGTCACGCCGCTGATCACGGAGTGGGACCGCGTGGTCCAGCTCTGCGGCGCGGCGACCAAAGTATCGCTTGGAGCCGCGCCGGCGGGGCTGCAACTGCCCTCGCCGCCGCCGGCGCACTGCGAAGCTGAAGCCGCGCGGCTCGCCGCGTGCCCGCAGCCGCGCATTTGCGTGCCAGCGCTGAACTTCACGACGCGCGAGCTCTGGCCCGCGCATGTCATCAACTGGTCGAACGACCTGGTGCTCAATCGCCTGGGCCTGCGCGAGCCGCTGCCTTCAGCGCCGCGGGTGCCGATCAACGAGCTTGACGCCGTGATCGTCCCGGCACTGGCGTTTGATCTGGATCGCAACCGCCTCGGTCGCGGCGGCGGCTTCTACGACCGCTTCCTCGCGTCGCTGCCGCCACACATCCCGACCATTGGCGTCGCGTTTGACTCGCAAATCCTCGAGGCGGTCCCGACCGACAAGCACGACCAACTCGTCAGCATGGTCGTGACCGATGAGCGGACGATTCGCGGCTGACGCCGGCGAAAACCTTAAAGCAGCGAAGCTCAATACAGCAAACTTGAACCGCCGCACGCGCGGCCGCGAACGCTCAACGTCCCCTCAGAGCAGGTGTCTATTTGAGCTTTGCTGCTTTCCTGCTTTGCCTTCGCACGCTGCGCTACTTCTTCCCTTCGCCGCCCGGGATCAGGTTGCCGAGCCCCTCGCCGATCCCCTTGACCTTCTCGCCGACACCCTTCACCTCGTTCTCCAGCTTCTTGCCCGCCTCGCCGAGTTTCTCCGCGACGGCCGTGATGTTCCCCACGCCGAGTTCCTTGAGCGACTTCAGCGAGCCCAGGCCGTTCTGCAGATCGCCGAGCAAGTCACCCGGCAGCAGGCCGCCGCCCTTGTCCGCGGCCGCCGAAAGCACCGCCTGCGTGATGATGCCCGCCAGCTCGCTCATCGTCACGCCCGTGCCGCCGACGCCAGTGCCCGTCTGACCGACGTTGTCCAGCTTGATCTCGTCGATCACGATGTTCACGTTCGTCGCCTTGTTCAGCGCCTCGCCGACCGCGCCCAGTGCCCCGGGTGCCACCGCCAGCGCCGCGTCAACCTTCACGTTGCGGATGCGCAGCTCCTTGATCACGAACTTGCGCGAGTCCTCCGCGTTGCCGCCGCCGCTGGGCGGCGTAGGTGAACCGCTCTGCACCTTCTTCAGGTTGTCCATGATCACGCGGTAGTTCGCGCCGCTGGCGTTCTTCTCCAGCGACACGCCAACGTTCTCGAGCGTCAACTGCGGGAGCGTGACCAGCGGCTGGCGCAGCGTCGAATAGTCCGCAGAGACATAGCCGCGGCCGAGTGCCAGAAAGCTCGGCTTCGTGAACCCCGTCGGATTCTTGACGTCGAGGCCCTTCATCTCAAACGTGCCGCCCAGCAGCCCGACATCCACCGAGCTCACCGTCGTCGGCGTGCCCAGCGCGTACGTCGCGCCTCGCTCGATGCCCCCCTTGGCGATGGAGTTGATGAACATCACGCCGACGAAGACGCCGACGACCAGCAGCAGCACGAGCGCGCCGACACCGATCAACGCGAACTTGATCATTTTCTTCATGGGAAAGCTCCGGGGGAAGTGGCAGAGTGGCGAAGTGGCAGAGTGGCGAAGTTACACCGGCGGCAACGATCGTAACCGCCTCCACACATGCGTCGCGGAACTGGCAATCGTGGCGATCAATCAACCGCACTCGCGCTACTTTGCCACTTTGCCACTTTGCCACTCCGCCACTTCGCCACTTCGCCACTTCATCATTTGGCCATTTGATCATTTGACAGTTTGGCAATTTGCTCCAGCACCGCCTCCAGCTCATCGGCCACCTTCACCGGCGCGTTGGCGTATCGCCCGCCCACCGTCGCCTTCTCACCCAGGCCCGTGTGATAGCCAACGGTCACGTCCGGGTCTTTGAGTTGGTGGCCGGTGAGGATGCAGACCACGCGCTGGCCGCGTTTGATCACGCCCTCTTGGAGCAGCGCGTGCGCCCCCGCGACGCTCGCGGCACTGGCCGGCTCGCACCCATACCCAAACTTGCCGACCAGCGCCTTGAACTCCTTGATCGTTTCGTCGCTCACGCTGCGAACGACGCCGCCGCTGGCGCTGCCGTCTTTCCAGCCGCCCGCGCGGGTTGAGCCGTTCATGATTTCCAGCGCGCGTAGCGCCTTGCTCAGGTTCACCGGGCGGTTGATCTCAATCGCCGTCGCGACGGTGTGAGCCCGCTCGTTGTGCGCATCCATCCGCGCGTACTCGGCGTCGGTTTTGTCCAGCCCCCCATCGCTGAAGTACCCGCCGCCGTTCCAGCGCACGCCCAGGCCGTTGTAAATCCGGTCCAGCGTGCTGGCCCCCTGCGCGTTGATCACCGCCAGCCGCGGCACCCGATCCACCAACCCCAGCTCTTTCATCTCCATGAACGCCTTGCCGAACGCCGAGCAGTTGCCGAGGTTCCCGCCCGGCACCACGATCCAATCCGGCACCTGCCAACCCAGCCCCTCGAGGACGCGGAACATCACCGCCTTCTGCCCCTCCAGCCGGAACGGGTTCACCGAGTTCATCAGGTACACGCCGGCGCTGGGCACGTTCTCCGCGATGTGCTTCACGCGGCTCAGGCACGCGTCAAAGTCCCCCGCCACCTGCAACGTCATCGCGCCATAGTCCAGCGCCTGGCTCAACTTTCCGAACGCGATCTTGCCGTCGCCAATGAACACCGCGGCTTTCATCCCCGCTTGGATCGCATAGATCGCCATCGACGCGCTGGTGTTCCCGGTGGATGCGCACGCCACCACCTTCGCACCCACCATCCGCGCATGCGTAAACGCGGCGGTCATCCCGTTGTCCTTGAACGAGCCCGAAGGGTTCATGCCCTCGTACTGCAAATACAACCCGCCGGTGCCTGAGCAGCCGCTGCCCGTCGGACAACCGGCGCAGCCACCGCCCGGGCAGAATCCCAAATGCTTGCACAGCAGATCCGCGCGCTGCAACAACGTCCGCCCCTCGCCGATCGAGCAGATCCGCGACTCGTCGTCATAAAACGGCATCAGCTCACGAAATCGCCACACACCGGACGCATCGAGGGCCGCGCTGCCGCCAAGCGCCGCGGCCCCCGCCTTCGACCGCCGATCTGCGAACGACCAATCCCCGGGCGTGGACGCGCCCCACGCGTACACCACATCAAGCAACGCGCCGCAGCGCAGGCAGCCGGTCCGCACCTCGCTGATCGCATACTCCGCGCCGCAGCCGGGGTTGATGCATCGCTGAACGGCCGTCGTGGTCGCTGGTCGAGTTCCGGTCATGGGCGATGATATTGCCGGCGTGCGGGGCACGCGTCCCATCCCGTGGGGCAGGCGGGACGCCTGCCTTCCCGCGAGCGCGCCAACACTTCAACTTGCGAGCAGTTTGAGGATCGAAGCCGGCAGATCGTCCTCATGAATGAGTGCGACGCCGCGCGGGCCGAGCAACAACATCTCGCTCCGGTCAACGCGGCGTGGCGTCAGTGCGCGTGCATCGTCCGCCCAATCGATCGACTTCGGCTGGTCATCGGCTGGCGATGCTTGAGCACTCGCCGGTGCCCCGCTCGTGATCGAGAGCACGCTGTCATCTCCCGCATAGTCCTTGCGAGTGACGATTGTCAACCGCCGCGGCATGCGGTCACCCCGGTCGTTTGACGCTGTCTTCCACCGACCGCTGTAGACCGTGAGCAAACGCCCGTCGTCCAATCGCAGAATGACCATGTTCCAGCCGTTCGGACCTTCGTCTTCGTCCGCATCGATCGAATACTCGCCAGACGCCGGCACGATCAGCGCGTCGCGAACGACCAAGTGCCAGTCGGTCACGCTCGCAAACTCGCGTTTCTGTGTCAGCCGACGCCACAGTCGCTTTGACACATCGCCGACGAGAACCAAAGCGATCGCGATCATGATCGCTCCAATCGGCGCAAAAACGAAGGTCGCAAGGTACGCGCCTTCGGAAATCGCTTGAATGAAGCCGGCAACCGAAACCGCGATTCCCACAGCGACGCCCAGTGCGCTGGTCACCAAGCATCCGACCGATGTCGTGTTGTCAATGAGTGCCTGCTCGTCGTCCGTTGCCCGTCGTCGCACCTGGCGCAGCGCATCAGACGCCGGAAGCAGCGGGCGTTCGGTTGGTTTCGTATCCCCCGACATGCTCGCAGTTTACTGCGGATCGCACATCGGCTCAAGAGAACCCCACGAAACCGCCATCTTCGCGGCCGCGCTGACCATCTCCAGGTACTCCGCCCGCGTCACGTCGCGCACGCCGAACTGCTCCATGTGCGGGTTGGAGTACTGGGTGTCAAGCAACACGAAGCCGCGCTTCCGCAGGTGGTTGACCAAGTGAACCAGGCAGACTTTGCTGGCGTTGGTGCCGCCGAGGTCTGGGCGTGAGAACATGCTCTCGCCGCAGAAGGCGCCGCCCAGATGCACGCCGTAAAGCCCGCCGACGAGTGTCCAGGCCGGATCAACGCCGGCACCGGGTGTTTCCCCGGTCGCCTCGGCGCTCGGGAGCCAGGCCTCGATGCTGTGGGCATGGCCCGCGCCGTGGAGCGTCACGAACGCGTCCAAAATCCACGGGTTGATCCATGTGCCGCCCGACGACTCCGCCCGCGGCACCTGCGCGCACGACTCAACAACGCGTGCAAACGCGACGTTCGTGGTGATCACAAACTTGCGGGCCCGCACCACCGCCCGCAGCGAGCGACTGGCGCGAAACGTCTCCAGCGGGATGATCGAGCGCGGATCGACGGTCACCCAATCCACCCAGCGTCCCTGAACCCCCGGGAGGCCAAGCTTGCCGGGGGGCACCGGTGCGTCGTTGCCCATGGGAAAGATGCCCTGGGCGTACGCGCTGAGCATGATGCGGACGAGTTCGGGGTCGCCGTGGCGCACGGGGCATGTTAGAGGCAACCGCACACCCGCCGTCGACCAACGTGACCCGCGGCGGGCGTACGGTGCTGCGACGGGTTCGGATCCGGGCGGTATCTCGGTGTCTGGGATGATGACGGGCTGGCTGCGAAGGCATCGGGCGGGGCACCAAGGCCGCGGGGCCGTGTTTGGAGGGCCGGTACGTGCGAGTGCGAACGATTCAACTCGGCGGGCGACGCGGCGTCACACGCCGCGCGGTCATCGCGGTGATCGCCGGCACGGCGCTCTCGGCAGCGGCGCTGGTGTTCATGCTTGGCAACGCGAGAAACGCCGGTGATTCCGGCGTGAAGGCGTCGAGGCCGAGCGTTTCCGGTGACGCCAGCAAATCACCCGGCCCGATTCTGACCGATGGGGAATGGGCGACCGCGACGCCGCAGTCGTTTGACGTGACGACGCTCGGCACCGGCCAGCTTGAGGCCAAGAAGCAGATCGAGTACCGCAACAATCTGGAGTTTGAGGCGTCGGTGCTGGAGATTATAAAAGAAGGACAGGCGGTGAAGGCGGGCGACGTGCTGGTGCGTCTGAACACCGAGCAGGTGCAGAAGCAGCTTGATCAGGAGAACCTGTCGCTGGAGACCGCCCGGGCCGAGGTGATCTCCGCTGAGCAAGGTTATGAAATTCAGGTCAACGAGAACGATTCCGCGGTGCGCAAGGCGCGACTCGCGGTCGAACTCGCGGAACTGGACCTGCGCAAATGGGCCGAGGGCGAGGTGAAGAGTCGGCGGCAGACACTGGCCCAACAGGAGGACGAGCACACGCGCGAGGTCGAGCGTTTGCGCGAGAAGGTGACGCAGGACGACCGGTTGCTGGGCAAGGGCTTCATGTCCAAGGACGAGGCGCAGCGCAACCAGATTGACCTGCGCCGGGCGGAGACTTCGCTCGCGAAGGCAAAGCTCGATCGCGAAGTGTTCGAGAGCTTCGAGATGCCCAAGGAGCAGCGGAGCAAGTCCAGCGCGGTTGAAGAGGCCAAGAGCGAACTGGAGCGGACGATCCGCAAGAACGAGAGCCACGCCGCGTCGCGATTGGCGGATCGTGAGAACAAGCGCACGCAGCTCAAGCTTCGCGAGAGCGCGATCACCAAGCTCAAGGCCGACATCGCGTCGGCGGTGATGAAGGCCGAGACCGGGGGACTTGTCGTGTACGCCACGAGTTTGCAGCCCCCGTGGTACAACACCGGGCCGATGCAGGTCGGGCGCAAGATCTCGCCCAACGAGTTGATCCTCGCGATCCCCGACACCAGCGAGCTGCTGGCCAGCGTGCGCATCGGCGAGTCCATCGCGGCCAAGGTCTCACCCGGCCAGCCCGTGACGCTGCGCGCCGACGCGCTCTCGGGCGTGACGTTTCGCGGAACGGTGCAGAGCGTGGGCGTGCTCGCAGAGCGCGGCGGGTGGGACGAATCCAACGTGCGCGAATACGCCGTGAAGATCCTGCTGGACAAGGACTACGACACGCGACTGAAGCCGTCGATGCGGGTGGAGGCGGAGATACGTCTGGACCGAGCGGAGGGCGCGTTGAGCGTGCCGATGCAGGCGGTGTTCGCTGAGGGCCCGGTGCGATACGTGATCACCAAGCGCGACGGGGTGATGCGGCGCGTGCCGGTGAAGATCGAGAAGCGCAGCGACCGGCTCGCCGCGGTGGCGGCGGGTCTGCGGGCGGGCGAGCGTGTGCTCGTGAGACAACCGCGGGCGGGCGAGGTGGCGTCGGCGGGGTGGATCGCGGAGGAGCTGCGCGATGTGGGTTTGGAGATGGGGGCGGACGGGGTGATCGTCCCCCTCGCGGGCGACAAACTGCCAAATGGTCAAATGGCCAAAGGGCCAAACTCGGAATCAGCGGATTGAGCGCACGGACCCGCGGTGGCGCGGCGGGTTCGTGAAACACCGACGCACGAACCGTCGAGCGTTGGTGTGCCCAGTGCCCAGTGCCTTCCGATTCAAAAGAAAACGGCCCGACATTCGGGCCGCTTCTGCACAGCCGCCGCTTCCTCTCGTGGATGGCGGCGTGCGTGATCTGGTGACGGTGGTTCGGATGAGGTGGATGGGGTGGATTCGGAGTTTGTCGCTTCCACAAATTTTGTAAGCGAGATTTGCGAACGCGGGCTTCGATCAGTGGCATGGCGGCGCGAGGCGTGCGTATGCTGAATCCGATCGTTTGGATGGTCCGAACGAGAAACAGAGGTTCTTGGCGGCGCAGGCGTTCTGCGTGCGGATCGGGGCTCCTTCTGGATCAGGATGTCGAGATTCTGCGGCGGGCTGCGACGGGTGACTCCGGCGCGGTGGCCGCGTGCATCGATCGGTTTGGACCACTCGTGTCAGCACTCGCCCGCCAGATCCTGATGAACCCCTCGGAGCACGACGACGCGGTGCAAGAGGTGTTCATTGAGATTTGGAAGCACGCGGCGCGGTTTGATCCGAGTGTTGCGTCTGCGCGAACGTTCGTCGCGGTGATCGCGCGCCGTCGGCTGATCGATCGCGGACGGTCTGAGCAGTCGCGCAAGCGGGCGGTCGTGCGGCTTGATGGTTTGATGAGCGGCGGGACATCGAGCGGGCAGCGTGATGGTCGGTCCAATGGCGCAGGCGACGGAGAGGGACCGGTGGCGCTGGCGACGCGCGAGACGCTCGACACAGCGGTCGCGACGGTGCGACGCGAGGTTGAGGCTTTGCGCCCGGCTGAGCAGGAGGCGTTGCGGATGGCGTTCGGTCTCGGCTGGTCGCACCAGCGCATTTCGGAATACACACGCCAGCCTTTAGGGACCGTCAAGACGACAATCCGGCGCGCGTTGATGCGCCTGCGCGAAACGATCACCCAGCAACGCACGATGGCGAGCGAAGGGGGTGAGGCGTGAGCATGCACTCCCCGAAGATCGAGATCGACGACGGCGGCCACTCCGAGCGCCTGGCCGAGTTGCTGACGGCCCAGGCAGTGGAGGGGCTTACGGTCGACGAGGATCGCGAGCTTGAATCGCTCCTGAGCGGGCTGAGCGCTGAGGAACGAGCCTTGTGGCATCGGACGGTCGCGGCGACGGAGCTGGCCATGATGAGCGAGCCTGCGGAACAGCCGCTGACGCCGGAACTCCGGGCGCGGCTGATTCAGGTGGGCACCACGGGGCGCGCGAACGATGCAAGCCCGACGCTTCGGCTGACGGATGACCCGGAGCTGCACGCTGCCATGACGCCCGCGGCCGTGCGACGGCGCGGGCGAATCCTCGCGTTCAGCGGCTGGGCCGCGGCGGCGGCGGCGATGGTGGTACTTGGTGTGGTCGTGGTCAAGCGTCAGCCTGAACCTTGGGGTCTCGCACAGCGGCAAGCCGCGGCGGACCAGCGTCTTCGCGAACGCATCCAGAACGCGCCCGACCTGGTGCGCGTCGCGTTTGCGCCAACGGTCGACGAGCTCAAGGGCGTGACCGGCGAGGTGATCTGGAGCGATGAGTTCCAGACCGGGTATATGACGTTCCGCGGCTTGGCCGTGAACGACCCGAAGTTGATGCAGTATCAGCTTTGGATCGTGGACCCCAAGCGTGACAAGCACCCCGTCGATGGCGGTGTGTTCGATGTCACGTCCGCGGGCGAGGTCACCATCAAGATCGAGCGAACGCTGGACGTCCGCAACCCCGCGGCCTTCGCGATCACACGCGAGAAGCCGGGCGGGGTCGTGGTCTCGGCGGGGCCGCTGGTGCTGGTGGCCAAGGGTGGCTGAGACGGGTGCGGGGTGCGGTTGAGCGCGGATTCGCATCGCTGCGCATGACTATTCGAGCGACCTGAACGAGTGGTCGTCCGACGCGCGGACTTGGCCGCTGTTGCAGTCGTTGTTGTCGATGGCGGCGTCGAAGCGGCAGAAAACGCCGGCAGTGCCGGCGTGCGGGAGGTAGATCGAAATGTTGACCCTCCCGTCAAGTGATTCACCGCCGGAGCCGTTGTAATCCCACACTCCACCCAGCGGCGTGAGGTTGGCCCAGAGCGCAGGCTGGATGTACGGCGCCATGCCGACGGGCATGACGCCGGGCTGTGCGTCTTCAGGCCATGCGCGATGATCGGCGTTGTACAGCTCGAACGCGGTCTGCATCGTGTCCAGTGACGCATGCGTTGAGTTGAAGCGAGCGCGTTCACTGGCACCGGCGAATCGTGGGACGGCGATCGCGGCAAGGATCGCGATGATCACCACAACGACCACCAGTTCGATGAGGGTGAACCCGCGAGTAGAAGTCAGCGTGTCCATGAGCATGGTCCGTGCGCGAGCGACGGGCATCAGCGTCCGCATGGGCCGGCGCTCGGCGTGCGGACACGCGTTCGTCGGACGTTTGGAACGCCGGGATGTGCGTTGGAGCATGAAAATGCTCCGCGTGGCGCGCCGCGGTTGCGCGGGTGGTGAAGTCGCACGCCAGGCGTCCGAGAACCGACCATGGAATGGCCGCTCGGAGGCCTCGCGTCGTCCAGGCGGCGACGGCGAATCACACTGACGCCTGCGCGTACGACGCAAGGGCGCGCTAAAGTAGACGATCCTCTCGGCGGCGGTTGGAGAACGAGATCCAGCCGCGACGGCACATTTTCTTGCGCGGAGCTTCGCACATGGCTGACCTGAAGAATCTCAAGGGCATTTCCGAGGCCGACAAGAAGCTGCTGGAGCAGGCGGAGGAATGGCTCGGTGCTGAGCCCACGAAGATGGGGCCGGTCAAAAATCTGTTCTGGGGAAATGTGAAGCAGGACTTCTACTTCCCGTATCCGAAGCAGGACGCCCGCGAGCAAGCCGAGTGCGACCAACTCTTGGCGAAGCTTGAGGACTATCTCAAGAACGAGCACCCCGCGGTCGCCATCGATCAGGATCAAGAGATCCCGCGCTGGGTCATCGACAAGCTCTTCGGCCTCGGCGTGCTCGGGATGACGATCCCGAAGGAGTATGGCGGGCTCGGAATGGGCATCACCAGCTACAACCGCGTGCTGGAGCTCATCGGGAAGTACGACGGCTCCACGGCGGTTCTCGTCTCGGCCCACCAGTCGATCGGCTGCAAGGCCGTGATGCTGTTCGGCAACGAGGAGCAGAAGAAGAAGTGGCTGCCGCACCTGGCCAAGGACTGGGTCAGCGCGTTCTGCCTCAGCGAACCGAACGTCGGCTGCGACGCCGGCGGCGCTGAGACCTCGTTCGTCAAAGACGGCGACTACTACGTCATCACCGGTGAAAAGAAGTGGGCCACCAGTGGCGCGATCAGCGGGCTGTTCACCGTCATGACGCGCGAGCAACGCCCCGACGGCAAGGGCAAGATCTCTGCGCTCGTCCTTCACCCGGACATGCCGGGCGTTGAGATCTATCAGAAGAACCGCAGCAAGTGCGGCATCCGCGGCACCTGGCAGGCCCGCATCCGCTTCCACGGCGTGCGCGTACACAAGTCTCACCTGCTCGGGCAGGAGGGTCGCGGCTTGCAGATCGCGCTGTCGTGCCTGAACTACGGACGCTGCACGCTCAGCGCCGGCATGATCGGCGGGGCCAAGCGGGCGATGGAGCAGTCGATCAAGTGGAGCCAGACGCGCTACCAGTTCCAGGCACCACTGTCCAAGCAGGAGCTCGTCCGCAAGCGCGTTGCGCACATGGCCGCCCTTTGCTACGCGATGGACGCGGTGCTCTACATGACCACCGGCATGCTGGATCGCAAGGATGATGACATCCAAGTCGAGACCGCGATGTGCAAGGTCTTCTGCTCGGAGATGGGCTGGCGCGCCGTGAACGACGCGGTGCAGATCATGGGTGGCGAGAGCTACATGACCGAGAACGAGATCGAGCGCATCTTCCGCGACTCGCGCATCAACCTCATCGTCGAGGGCGCAAACGAGGTCATGCAGTGCTACATCTTCGGCTACGGCGGCAAGCAGCTCGCCGAGCAGATGGTCGGCATCAAGAACGCGCTGATGAAGGACGCCGACGAGGGGCTGGTCAGCTTCCTCGGCAAGGCGATCAAGAACAGCCTTCGCCCTGCGGTCATGAAGCTCGCGATCCCGCTCGGTCTCGAGGTCTTCGGCGGCATCCGCCGTCCGTTCCCCAAGATCACCAGCGTGAGCCCGGAGCTGCAGGAGCACGCCGATCGCGTCAGCGCGATGGTGCGCGAGCACACGTACCAGTTCAAGGCCCTGAGCAAGAAGTTCGACGTGAAGCTGCTGGATCGTCAGGCGGTGCAGGCGCGACTGGCGGACGCCGCGATCATGATCCACGGCTGGCTCTGCACGCTGGCGAAGCTGGACAGCGACCTGAAGGCACACAAGGCCGGCGGGGCCAACGGGCGTGACCTGGAGTTTGCTCGCAACAAGGCCGCGGCGCTGCACTTCTTTGACCTCGCGGAACTTGAGATCCGCAACTCGTACCGCGCGTGCTACTTCAACGCCGACGAAACGATGCTCACCGCAGCCGACGCGGCGCTCAAGTACAGCGACTCGCTGGCCCCCAGCGACTTCATCATCCCCGAGCGGACGCCGACGGACCTGCGCGGCAAGGGCCGCAAGCCCACGCAGAACGGCATCAAGCAGTTCCCCGGCTTCGAAATGGTCAGCCACGACCGCCCGGTGCACGTCGGCATCGGGGCGCCGTGAGGCACGGCGGAAGGGCCGAGGTTTGAGGTCGAATAGTCAAGTGCTGATCTCACCCTCCCCCGGTCCTACCGGGGGAGGTGGCGAATCCGCGAGCCGGAGGGGGTTCGGGCTCGCGAAGTCGTGTCGTCGCGATCCTTCCGCCACCGAATGGCCGTGATGTTTGCCCCCTCCGCCGCGAAGCGCGGCACCTCCCCCGTTGGGAAACGGGGGAGGGCGAGACGCGGGCGATTGCCGCCAGCCGCGGGTACGCTCGTGCCATGACGCAACGCCAAGCTCGCATGACCACCAAATCCGGCCTCGTCACGCTCACGCCCGGCGCACTCACGGCGGGCGAAGTCGTCAGCGTCGCCCGGCACGGCGCCCGCGTGGCGCTGGCGCCGAAGTCCGTCGCCGCGATGAAGCGGGCCCGCAAGGTCGTCGAGGCATGCCTCACCGACGGCGAGGCACACTACGGCATCAACACCGGCTTCGGCTCGCTCGCGAAGCAACGCATCGGCGCTGCAGACCTTGCGACGCTGCAACGCAACCTGATCCGCTCGCACAGCGCGGGGGTTGGTGAGCCGCTGCGCGAGGAACTCGTGCGCGCGATGATGGTGACGCTCGCGGGCTCGCTGGCCCGCGGGTACTCCGGCGTGCGGCCGGTGGTTGTCGAAACGCTGGTGCGAATGCTGAACGCGGGCGTGACGCCGGTTGTGCCGTCGATCGGCTCGGTTGGCGCATCGGGCGACCTGGCGCCGTTGGCGCACATCGCTCTGTGCATGATCGGCGAGGGAACCGCGACGGTGGGTGACGGCTCGGGTGGCGCGGCATCAAGGCCGATGCCCGCCGCAAAGGCGCTCGCGAAGGCGGGGATCGCGCCGCTGACGTTGCAGGCGAAGGAAGGGCTCGCGCTGATCAACGGCACGCATCTCATGTGCGCCGAGGGCGCGCTGCTGGCGCATGACGCGATGCGGCTGCACGACGCGGCGTGCGTCGCGACGGCGATGAGCATCGACGGCTGCCGCGCTTCGCATTCGTTCTTGGACGATCGCTTGTACGTCGCGCGCAACAACTGGGGCGGGCGGCACGTCGCCGAGACGATTCGCGCGTTGCTGCGCGGCGGGAAGATCGCCCAGAGCCACGTTGAGAACGACCCGCGCGTGCAAGACCCGTACTCACTTCGCGCGGCGCCGACGGTACTCGGGGCCGCGCTGCAGACGATCTCGCACGTCGCCTCGATCGTGGACGCGGAACTCGGCGGCGTGACGGACAACCCGCTGGTGTTCACCGGCGGCGCGGGCACGGACGATCAAAGCGACGAGGAAGCGGCGACCGGCGCGGACGCGATCGTGTCCGGCGCGAACTTCCACGGCATGCCGCTGGCGATCCCGCTGGATTGCCTCGCGATCGCGCTCTGCCATATCGCGGGCATCAGCGAGCGCCGCACATACCTGATGACCGGCGCGTTTGAGCCCGAGAGCCGACTGAAGCCATTCCTAACCGAGCAGCCGGGGCTGAGCAGCGGGCTGATGATCGCGCAGTACACCGCCGCGGCGTGCGTGAATGAGATCATCGGCCTGTGTACGCCCGCGAGCGTCTCCAACATCTCCACCTGCGCGGGCATGGAAGATTACAACTCCTTCGGCCCACGCGGCGCGGCGAAGGCCCGGCGGGCGCTGGAGCTCGCGACGAATGTCGTTGCGATTGAGTTGCTGTGCGCGGCGCAAGCGCTGGATACGCACCGGCCGTTGAAGTCGGGCCGTGGCGTGGAGGCGGCGCACGCGAAGATCCGGCAGCGGGTCAAGACCTTGACGGCGGATCGGGTGTTGACGGGGGATGTGGCGGCGATTGTGGGGGTGATTGGGGAGGGGATGGGGGATCCAGATGTCGCATAGCGTGTGTCGGTACGCCCTGCGGCATCAACTTATATCATCTACGGCCGATTCCCTGGCTGTTGTAGATTGCAAGTGAAAATAGAATAGCTGTTGCAGGCATAGCAACGCTTGGATAGCATGAGATTGCGTAACGTCTGTTGGCAATACCGCACCATGTGCCAAACTGTGACGAGTGACTTTAATATTTTTGATACTCGCGTCAAAGCTCGCAAAGAATACATCTCGGAGATAATCACAAAACGGAACGACAAAGCAACTAGATATATGATTTGCCATCAGCAATCCCGCGGTCTGAATGTCCGCGATTAGGGCTGGACTGCGCGGCCACCGGCTAGATGGTCCGAACGCTCGCACCGACACCCCCTCTACGCGTGGTACTACAAGAGCACAAACGGCGTGCCAGTTTCCTTGCCTCATTAAATCGACAGCTTGTCGAACGACTGCCACCTCAGGTGCAAAGACTGGATCGCCAGCCCAGGCGTCGAGCAACTTAGGCCAAGTGATATCGATCCACTCCGCGGCAATCTCATGAGCAGCTAAATCCCAGTCATCGCCAGTGCATGCGCAGATCTCTAAACGATTTACTGCACTCTCGCTCAGGCCGACAAACGGAAACCATCCATGGTCGCGCAATATCGGAATATGCTTCACGGCGAGTTCGTGTCGCTTCCGATGGAGCAGTAGCGAATGAGCCATCGCGAACGCCGCGCCTAAGGATACTTGCGAACCGGCAACACTTGGCAGTGCCGTTTCAGGGTTTCTGAATGCAATGGCGCGGTGAAATCCGATTCTGATGGTCAGGAAATACCCATCTGATGATCGGACGTCAAAATCGCTCACATCAACGTTAACCACATCGCGAATGTCATCAAGCGTGAGCATTTCGCCAACGGCGGTTCTTCTGGCCGCACGCATTTGAACCTTCATCATGTCTGTGATGATCCAGCCTCGCCACCTTCCTTCTGGCGACACGGCCACGAGAATACCCTTCGCACCAGCAAAGTCATGGCCAGCTGATTCTTGAATGCGTGCCAAGTCGCTATCAGAGAAAAAACTCTCGCAATAAATGCTTGCGCGATTGCCGGACTCTGGTCCAAAAATCCCCTGAGTGATAATGAGCACGCTTGGCGATGCGACAGATGCAGCCTCTAATGCAAAGCCAATAAACGCTTGCTTGGCGTCAATTTCGAAGTCAGGAGGCTTTGGCATAGTTTGATCTCGACCAACCATGATCAGTGCTCGACCGCTTGCTCTAAATAATCTGTAGCGTCGGATTCAGTCGAATCACGCGAGCACCGCCTTCTTCAACTCTCTTCGCATGATCTTCCCCGTCGGGTTCCGCGGCAGCGCTTCAATATGCCGGATCTCCGCCGGCACCTTGTACCCCGCGAGCTTGCTCCGACACAGAGAAAGGATGCTCTGCGCGTCGAACGACTCGCCTTCTTTCAACTCGACGAAGGCCAGCGGTTGTTCGCCGCGCATGGGGTCGGTGATGCCGATGACGCCGCAGTCTTTGACGCTGGGGTGGGTGTTGATGACTTCTTCGATCTCGCGGGGGAAGACGTTCTCGCCGCCGATGATGAGCATCTCTTTCAATCGTCCGGTGATGTAGAGGTGGCCGTCGTTGTCGAAGCGGCCGATGTCACCGGTGCGGAAGAAGCCGTGTTCGTCGAAGGCTGCGCGGGTGGCTTCGGAGAGTTTGAAGTAGCCCTGCATGATGTTGGGGCCGCGCATGCGGACCTCGCCGTCTTGATTCGGGCCGAGCTCCTGTCCGTTCTCGATCGAGATGATTTTCTGGGTCATCTCCGGCATCGGGCGGCCGACGCTGTGGACTTTGTACTCATCGGGGCGACACCAGTTCGTCACCGGGCTGGTCTCAGTGAGGCCGTAGCCCTCAGCGATTGTGACGTTGAATCGCTCTTTGAAGCGTTTGATGATGGCATCCGGCAGTGGCTCGCCGCCGCTGACGGCGAAGCGGAGCGACTTGAAGTCGTCGGCGGACGCGTCCTTGACGTGCAGCAGCGCGTTGAACATCGAGGGGATCGCGATGAACACGCTGGGCCGGTGCTCGCGAAACAATCGCACGATCTTCTGCGGGATGAACTTGGGCGCGAAGACGACCTTGCAGCCGCACATGAGCGGGAGCATCGTGAGCGCCGTGAGCCCGAACGAATGAAACTGCGGCAGACAGCCCAGGAACACCTCATCGCGCCCGAACGGGATCCATGTGCGAATCTGGCGGATGTTCGAGGTGATGTTGGCGTGCGAGAGCATGACGCCCTTGGGCTTGCCGCTGGTGCCGCTGGTGTAGAGCAGCACGCCCAGGTCGCTGTCGTCGTTCATCGCCGGCCAGCGTGGCGTGGGCACCGAGTTGAACGGCAGGTCGTTCATCAAGATCAGGTTCTTGCACCGCGGCGTGTAGCCCATGAAATCCAGCATCGCCCGCACCGTGACGATCGTGTCCGTCTCGCAATCGTCAACGACGTACTGCAGTTCCTCAGGCTTGAGCAGGTAGTTCAGCGGGACGACGGTCTTGCCCAGCGACCACGCGGCGAGCATGGCGATGGGCGTGAGGCCGCTGGTCGGCAAGATGAACGAGACCGTGCGCGAGGTGGAGCGGCGCTCGATAGCGTCGGCGAGAATCAGCGAGGCACCCAGGAGATCGACGCCGCGGTAGCTGCGCAGGTCGTCGACGATGCGGGTGCGCAGCGGGCGCATCGCAAGCTCGCGGATGAGAGGCCAGTGGATCGAGGCCATGAGGCTCCTTTGGGGGAGGACGTGAGGCGTGAGGCTTGAGTTGGTGGCGCTGAAGATATCGCAGGTTGCGTCGCGGCGTCGGGCGTCTGGGGGCTGTGCCATCGGGGGGGCCGACAGGCAGGAGGGCGGCGGGGTGCCGGCGTATCAGTCTGATTGATCGTCCGACGCGAGAAGTGCCGACATACAGGGCGTATGAACGTGTTGCTTCTCAACGGTTTATGGCGGCGGCGGCGGGTCTCGGCGGGCGCGATGGTGATGCTGACGCTGCTGCTGGCTCTCGCCCTTGGCGGCTGTGCTGGCAATCGCTCCCGCGGCTCGCTTGATGAAGTGACCGAGGCGTATCGCAGCGGGCGGTACGCCGAGGCGGGCGCGAAGGCCGAGGCATATGCCAAGGACGCCAAGGGCCTTGATCGCGATCGCGCCGCGTTGATCGCCGGGCAATCGGCGTATGCCATGAACAACCGCACCTCGGCGGAGAAGTGGCTCCGCCCGCTGACCTCGCACGCCGAGCCGGAGATCGGCGGCAACGCCAACGCGACGCTCGGCCTGCTGGCATTCAACGAACGTCGTTATTCGCAGGCGTCGGTCATGCTCGGCTCCGCGTCGTCGCGCCTGTCTGGCGATGACGGCGCACGCGCGGCCCTGTATGCCGGGGACAGCTACGAACAACTCGGCCAGCCGGCGCTGGCCCGGGCGTCGTTTCAACGCGGGCTGACGACGGTCCAGGACGCGACGCTGAAGAAGTCGCTGCAGGATCGGCTGGTGCAGGGTCCGTACACGATCCAAGTCGGCGCGTTTCAGAATCGCCAGCGGGCGGAGCAGTCCAAGACGCAGTATGCCGGCGCGACGAAGAAGGCGGGATTGCCGCCGCCACGGGTGGTGCCGACGTCGGCGGGGCCGGGCTCCCAGCTTTATGCCGTACAGATCGGGACATTTCCGACGCGACCGGCGGCGGAACTCGCGCGGGCCCGATCCGGCCTCCCGGGGGCGGTGCTCTCGCTCAATCGGAACTGAGTCCGCGACTCCGCGTTGCCGCGGCCTCGACTGGACGGGAAGCGGACGGGTTGACCCACACCGAATCGCGTCGAGTTGGCGGTTTCCGGGCCGGACGGGAATCCAAAGCCCGGCGCATCGTGTATAGAACTGGTGTGTTGCGGTTGGCCGCGTGGCTTTGTGGTCCTTGCCGCCGCCCGTCCAGGTCTTGTACCTCCCGCTTCTGCGTCGTTCAAAGGAACTCCTTATGCCCGCAGCGACTTCATCGGTACAGAACTCGCTGCGTGCAGTCGCGACGATTGCGGCGTTGCTCACGCTGAGCGGCAGTGCGTTCGGCGTCGGCGAGCCGGCGGCGAAATCGCCCGCGGTTGTGAGCGCCCCGGCGGGGCGATCGACCCAGACTGCGGCGGAGATGGAGAATGCCGCGCTCTCCGCGAAGGAGATGGAGACGAAAAAGTTCGTCATGCGCCGTGACTTGCAGGTCGTTCGCAACCGGCATTTCACGGGCGTGCGCTCCGAGGCGGTCCGCGCGGCGGGGATCGACCGCCTGCGCGAGATGGCCGCGGACCCGGTGTCGCTGCCGATCATGCTCGATGTGTTCGCCGGCGAGCCGGACGCGGTGCGTGTTCGCGTGCTGGAGATGTTGGCCGAACTGAAGACGGACGCGAGCGACGCGACGGTGGCGTGGGTCGCGATGACCTCGGACAACGCGACGCTCAAGAAGGCTGCGATGAGCGCGGTGGACCGGCGCGTGGCTCAGCTCCAGGGCGATGTTCCCATGGGCGTGCAGTCTGTGATCGCGGCGGGTCTGGAGGCGGAAGACAACGCACGCGCAACGACAGCCGCGAACATGGCCCTGGGCCTCAAGCTCTACGAAGCCATCCCCTCATTGATCGCGGCCCAGGTCCGCAACCCCAACGCTGGCGAGCCCGGTGCCGGCGCGATCGCGCAGATCGTCATCGGCACGCAACGCGCCTTCATCAGCGATCTCACGCCGATCGTCGGCCAAGGCGCGGTCGCGTTTGATCCTCAGGTCTCCACCGTCACCGACGGCGTCGTCCTGCGGGTCTTTGACGCGTACGTGATCACCTACCGCACCGAAATCCACAGCGCGCTCGTCGCGATGTCTCAGCAAGTGGCGCCGAACTCGGGCGTTGCGACGTTCGGCTACGACCAGGACAAGTGGGCCCAGTGGTACGCCAGCGAGGGCGAAGCCGCGATCAAGGCCAAGCGTGCGCCAGCGGCGGCACCGGCTGCGCCCGCTGCTCCGGCCGCGCCGTCGAGTTCGGGCGATGCCAGCGCACCGGCTCCGAACGCCAACCCCCCCGCTGCTCCTGCAGCGCCCGCGCCGGCTTCGCCAAAGACGCAGTTGCCCGGTGCCACGCGACCGATCCGCACGATCGCGTGAGCGATTGATCGCACGCGTTGAAACCGAACATCCCGGCCTCACGCCCCAGCGAGTTCAGCGATCGCAATCGCCGACGCCATGGCGAAATCGTCCGTATCTGTGAGCGAGATCTCAAAGCGCGACACGCCCTTGGCGTGGGCAATGCGGGCGGCGTTGCCGGTGAGGTTCACCGTGGGCTTGCCAGACGGAAGACTTACGACGCCGATCTCTGTCATGCAGATGCCGTGAGTCAGCCCAGTACCCAATGCCTTGAGCACCGCTTCCTTCGCCGCGAATCGCGAGGCGAGCTTCTGCGCCTCGCGGCGCTGGCCCTGGCAATCAATGCGCTCCTGCGGCGTGTAGGTCCGCTCTAGGAATCGTTCGCGATGCTCGTCCAAGATCTTGGCGATGCGCGCGACCGGCACGAGATCGATGCCGTGACCGATGATCTGATGTCGCAGGTCGCTCATGGACGATAGTACATCGTTGCGAAGCGAACGTGGCAAGGGCGCGATCATGACATTCAACGGCTTGAGCGTGCGAAAAGTGCGGCGTGTGCGCGCCGCGGCGTGCGTGGTGTTCATCATCACCAGCGTGGTGGTCTTTGGTCTGGGCCCGCGCGAGATCGGAGTCGGCGCGGGCAACGGCTGGTTCGCCGCGATCGGAAACGGCGCACTGCTCGCGGGCTACGAGACCATCGAGACGCCGCCGAACTCGCCCGTGCCGCCACCAACCGGGCAGCGCGGCGTCTACCTCCGCCGGCGATATCAATCTGACTGGGTGCTGGCGTGGCGCCCGTTTCGAGCCAAGCCGACGAACATCGACGAGTTCATGGTGCTGCCACTTTGGCCGCTGACATTGGGCTCGCTGGTTGTCGCGAGTTGGGCACACGGCTGGCTGCGGGCGACGCGCTACTCCGCCGTCGTGCGCTGCGGGCGATGCGATTATCCACTGGAGCCGACGACCGCCGGCGGCCGTGCGCCGTCGCGATGTCCTGAATGCGGCTTGCATGCGTCACGCGATCACGCGAGTCTCCCAGCGATCAATCAGTCGCGCGCCGGCGGCATCTCGGCGGCGGATGCTCCTGGCGCGTCGCCTGCTTCGTAATGCAGAACCTCGCCGGGACGTGGCGTGAGAATTCGCCGCACTGTGTGCGCGATGGACTCACCGGGCACGGGCGCGGCGCTGGCCGCCGCCAAGAGACGCTGCAAGGGCTCCTCAAGCGGCTCGTCGCTGAGCTTGAAGGTTGAATGATGCACCGGAAGTAAAGCGCGGGCCCGCATACCGCGGGCCATCGCGAGCGCCTGCTCGGGAGTAGCGTGGTGATGCTCCCACGGGTCGTACGCGCCGATGCCCATGATCGCCAGTTCCACCGGACCGATGGCGTCAAACGCGTCGGTCATCGCGGTATCGCCCGCGAAGAAGACGCGCTGACTCGACGCGCTCTGGATCAGATAGCTGTTGAAACCGCGATGATGGTCCCAGCCCATTCTCGCGCCCCAGTGCTTCGGCCGGCTCGCGGCGATGCTCACTTCTCCGAATCGCGCCGACTCTCCCCAGCTCAGTTCCTGCACATGACCAAAGCCCGACGGGATGTATCGCGCCGTCGCGGCCGCAGTGATGACGCGCGTGTGCCGATCGGCCAGCCGTTTGAGCGTCGGGCGGTCCAAGTGGTCAAAGTGCGCGTGCGAGATGAGGATCACGTCCGCCCGCGGCAATTCCGCCGTCAACATCGGCGGCAGCAGGCGACGGGGGCCGACGGTCATCAAGCCGAGGCGCAAGCCGACCTGCGGGCTCATGACCGGATCGGTGAGCACGGTGAGGCCGTCGATCTTCAGGAGCGTGGAGCAATGACCCAGCCACGCGACGCCGGAGAGGCCGGGCGCGGAGGGAAGGCGCGACCAGCGCTCGCTGAGCGGCTCCGGCGAGTCGGGCTCCGGCGTGATGATCGGCCCGCGCGCGACGGGGCGGACCATCTCTTGCGAGTAACGGCGCATGCTGGAAGCAAGCCCGGCACGCCAGTGCTGAGCGCGCCAAAGGAGCTGCTGCGCGAGCCGTTTGCGTTCGCCCTCGCTGGGTTGCTTCTTCACGTACAGACTTTAGTCGCGGGGCTCACTGGATCGGGGCCATCAGGCGTGAGAGCTTGCTCATCAGGCGGAACGCCCACGAGCGACGCCGGAAGTCCAGGGCCGCGACGCCGTGACAGCGTTCCATGTCGCGCCGCAGCATCGTCTCCATGCGCTGCGCGAGCGTCGCATCGGCGACGATCGCGGTGATCTCAAAGTTGATGCGGAACGAGCGGCTGTCCATGTTCGCGGTCCCGACTACGGCGACGTTGTCCACCAGCGCGACCTTCTGATGCATGAAACCGGGCTGGTAGCGATACAGCCGGATTCCCGCGGCGATGATCTCGTCGTAATACGAAAACGCCGAGAGCCAAACGGGGAAGCTGTCGTACCCCTCGGGGATGATCACGCGTACGTCCACGCCGCGGATGGAGGCCAGTTGCAAACAGTGGATGATGGTGGCGTCGGGTACGAAGTAAGGCGTCGCGATCCAGAGCCGCTCTTTCGCCTGCGCGATCAGGTGCGTGAACATAAGGCCGCAGGTTTCCAGCGGGTCACCGGGGCCCGACGGCGCGATCATGACGCGGGCGGTGCCGCCGGATTCGGGGGCGATGGCGACGGGGTTCCATTCAAGCTCGGGGATGGTCCCCTTTGCGCAGCACCAGTCCTCAAGCCAAGCGACCTGCGCGTTGAGGACGCACGGGCCCTCAAGGCGAACGTGGGTATCGCGCCACGGCGAGAGCTTCTTGTTCCTGCCAAGGTACTCATCACCGACGTTGATGCCGCCGGTGAACGCTACGCGTCCGTCGCAGACGACGATCTTGCGATGGTTGCGAAAGTTGAACTGAAAGCGCCGCCAAGGCATGAAGAAGCTGAGGACCTCGCGCACGCGCTTGAAGCTGCGAAACCCGATGATCTCGGCGCCGGCGTCGCTGAGCGGCTTGAGGTACTTGCTGGGGAGGCCGAAGGAGCCGACGCCGTCGTAGATGAGGCGGACCGTCACCCCGCGCTTGGCCGCCGCGATGAGCCGATCACGAAACTCGCACCCGATCTTGTCGTTCCGCAGCGTGTAATACTCAACGAGGATGTACCGCTCGGCCTCGTCAATGGCCTTGAAGATCGCGTCGAAAGTGTCTTTGCCGTCGATCAGCAGTTCCACGCGGTTGCCGATGCTGCTGGGCAGCATCACCAGCCGCTCCAGCGGCGTGAACATGTGGTCGGTCCGCGGGTCGCGACCGGCGCCAGGCTCAAGCCGCGCCGCGACCCCGCTCACCACCCGGTTGATCCCCGCCCGCCCGCGCCGGCGGGAACGCACGAAGCCCTCGAAGCGGCGCGAGCCGAAGATCAGATACGCCGGGATCGTGAGCTCGGGCAAGAGAATCAGCCCCATCGCCCACGCCATCGCCCCCTGCGGCGTGCGCCCGGTCATCACGGCGTCACCGGCGAGCAAAACGCCCACCACATGCACCGTAGTCAACAAGATCGCAATCGCCTCCCACATGCGTGAATATAGAGGCACTGGGGATCGGGCACTGGTGGACTGGGCATCGGGCACTGGGCGCCCGCCGCGAGCTCGCATCGCCCTCCCAGTGCCCAGTGCCTGATGCCCAGTGCCTTCCATCCCGCTTCTCACTACCATGGCGTCATGATCACGCCTCTGCCCGCTCCCGAGCAACGCGGCTCTGCGATCTCGCTCAACCGGTTCGTTCGCTCGTTCGTCGAGCGACGGTTCTTCCGCAATCTGGTGAGCCGCACGTCCAACTTCTCGCACACCAAGTGGCTGGGCGTACACATTCGCCAGAACGTGCTGGACCTCTGGACGATTCAGGAGACCATCGCCGAGCTCAAGCCCGACGTGCTGATCGAGACCGGGACGTTCGAGGGCGGCTCGTCGCTGTTCTACGCCCACATGTTCGACCTGATGAAGTCTGACGCCCGCATCCTGACCATCGACATCCAGAAGCAGCACGAGCTCAGCCACCCGCGCATCACGTACCTGGTCGGATCGTCGTCTGATGAGGCGATCGCGCAGAAGGCCAAGGAGTTCGCCGCGGGCGCGAAAACGGTGATGGTCATTCTCGACTCGGATCATCATCGCGACCACGTTCGCGCGGAGCTTGAGCTGTTTGCGCCGCTGGTGACGCCCGGCTCATACATGCTCTGCCAGGACGGCGTGATGGACACCATGCCCAAGCTCCGCTATCCCGACGGCGAGGGCCCGCTCCCGGCCATCACCGACTTCCTCGAGAAGCACCCGGAGTTTGTCGTCGATCACGAGCGCTGCGAGCGTTTCCTGGTCACGCACCACCCGCTGGGCTGGCTGTATCGCACGCCTCAAACCGCCGGGCGCTCGTGAGCGCGCCGGGTATTGACCAGCACGACGCTCTTGCTCGTTTCGGGCGCGGGCCGGTGACGGTCTGCGTGATCGGGCTGGGCTACGTCGGCCTGCCGCTGGCCCACGCGTTTCATCGCGCCGGCTGCCGCGTGATCGGCCTGGACACCGACCCCGGCAAGCCCGCGGCGTTCGCCGCCCGCCCGCCCCGCGCGTATCTCAAACACCTGGGCCAGAACATCTACGACGAACTTGCCGCGAGCGATCGGTTCCTTGCGACCACCGACGAGGCGGCGCTCGATCGCGCGGACGCGGTGCTGGTGTGCGTGCCCACGCCGCTGAACGAACGTCACGAGCCGGACCTGTCGTACGTGGTGCGCTCCGCGGAAACCATCGCCCGCCATCTGCGGCCGGGAATGCTCGTGGTCCTCGAGTCCACCACCTACCCCGGCACCACGCGGAACGAGTTCCTCACGCCGCTCTTGGCGGCGCAACCGCAGCTCGCACCGGGGCGCGATTACTTTGTCGCCTTCAGCCCCGAGCGCGAAGACCCCGGCAACACCAAGCATCCCACGCACACGATCCCCAAGGTCGTCGGTGGCCTCGACGCACTCAGCGGCCAAGTTGCGTGCGCGCTGTACGCCCGGGCGTTCACGACCATCGTGCCCGTACGCTCGGCGGAAATCGCCGAGAGCTCGAAGATCCTGGAGAATACGTTCCGCGCGGTCAACATCGCGCTGGTGAATGAGCTCAAGGTTGTCTTTGCGACAATGGGCATTGACATCTGGGAGGTGATCGAAGCCGCGCGGACCAAGCCGTTCGGCTTCATGCCGTTCTACCCGGGGCCTGGTCTGGGCGGGCACTGCATCCCGATCGACCCTTTCTATCTGGCATGGCTGGCACGCCGCACGGGCACGCCGTCGGAGTTCATCGAGCTGGCCGGGCGGATCAACACCACGATGCCGGCGCGGGTGGTGGGCATCGCGGTTGAGGCGATGCGGGCCCGCGGCGTGGCGGTGAGCGGATCGCGCGTGCTGATCATGGGCCTGGCGTACAAGCCGGACATCGACGACGTGCGCGAGAGCCCAAGCTTCGAGCTGATCGACCGGCTGCGCGACATGGGTGCGCATGTGGACTACGCCGACCCGCACGTCAGCGCCACGCACCCGGGCCGTAAGTACGACCTGGAAATGACCAGCGTCACGCTCACGCCAGAGTCACTCGCGACGTACGACTGCGCGATCATCGCGACCAACCACCGCGCCTTTGACTACGCCATGGTGGCGACGCACGCGAAACTCGTCATCGACACCCGTAACGCGATGGCGGCGTTCGCGATGGCAATGGGCACGCGCCTGGTCAAGGCGTAAGCGTTCGGCATTGGACACTGGCACTGGGCACTTGAAAACAAGAACCCCGGCTCGCCCGAGCCGGGGTTCTTGAGTTTCTACGTTTCCGAAAATCGCGAGTTGGGGCCGGCATGCGGGACGCTTGCTGGGCGACGCTCAGTCTTCAGCAGAGCCGAGCTGAGCAACACCGACCCGAGTGCATGCCCCTCGGCACTCGGCCCTCAAACCTCGGCCCTTCCGTTACAACGCGCAGCCATCGAAGAAAATCGCAAAGAACAGGTTGTAATCACCCTCGGTCACGCCGTTGTTGGTATCGAAAATGCCAAAGGGCGGCAGGGGCAAGCCGGTGTCGTTGGCGATATCACAGACCGGGAGCGCGTCGAAGAAGTTGCCGAAGAACACGTTGTAGTCCGACTCGGTCACGCCGTTGTTGGTGTCGGTGGACGTGCCCGGGATGGCCGGCGCGTTGCTGCCCGCCGGGCGCGCGAGGAGCTGGCCGTCGTCTGACGCGATGTCCGCGGGGCTGCAACGCGCCGCGAACCCGCCCGGGAGCGAGACCAGAAGCACGGCGTGCCCGACTTCTTTGATCGTGCAGTTGAAGTTGTTGTCGCGCAGCGAGACGTGGACGTACGCGCGACGCTGTGCGTCGATCCATGTGCGCCCGTTGCGGATCGTGTTCACGAACGCGTTGTCATCCGCAAGGCCATTGCCGTTCAGGTCCACCGGGTCGCCCTCGCGCAGCACCACGGCGGAGTTGTTCCAGGCGAGGACTTCGTTGTACCTGCGCGTGGGCTCGTCGGTGACGCCAGCGATCAGGCTGTCAGCACCGTCCGTGTAGACGGAAAGGAACGTCGCCGCGAAGCCGCTCGTGCCACCCGGGCTCGCCGCATTGGTGTCGGACCAGATCTCGGTGGAGCCGCTCACGACCGGGTCGCCGGTGCGGGCGTAGAGCGTGCCGTTGCGCAGGACGATGTCATTGTTGCTCGCGGCGGACGTCGAGCCGAAGGCGATCCAGTCGCCCGCCGGGCTCATCTGCCATTCGGTGGGGAACGCGCCGGCGGTCACGCCGGCGCCGATCGGGTTGGTCGGGATCTCGCGAGCTTCTTGGACGAGGCTCGCGCCGTTGCGCACGAGTACGTCGTTCGCGGTCGCGTTGGGGCCGTTGATCGTGCCCGCGAGCATCCACGTGCTCCCGTCGGCGGTGACAAAGCAACCTGTGATGTAGTTGAATGCCTTCGCAGTGTCCAACGCGGCCATCGTGCCCGAGTCGCCGCCGACGATTCCGGCACCGCTGATGGTGGGCGTCGTGCCGATACGGGCGAGGGCGGTCACTGTCGAGGCGTTGGTCGCGAGGCCGAACAAAACACCGTTCGTGCCGCTGATGCTGGCCCCGCCGAGGGTGCTTCGGAACGAGACATCGCCCGCGTTGGTGATGCCGTTGTTCTCCATCGTGGGCCCCCAGGAGAGGCCGCTGATAATCCCAGCCGGGAGTGTCGCCCCCGCGCGGAGGACGACGTTGATGGTGCCGTCGGCGTTTCGCCGCGCAACGTAAGCGTCATTCAATGCCGCGGGGTCGGAGTTGCCCGAGAAGGAGATCTGCCCGGCGTTATTGACGAACGTCTGCGCGTCGAGCGTCGCGCCGGCGTTCTCCGTCGCCAGGTCGGGTGCCAGCGAGGTGGTGCCCTTCTGAATCACACCGGTCCAGGTCGGCGTCGCGAGCGTCGCGTCGCCCAGGAAGATCGCGCGATCGTTCGTCGGGTCCGAACCATCGAGCACGCCGGTGAACACGAACTTCGTGCCGTCGGCCGAGCCGCCGAAGCGGGAGTAGATGTTCGAACCGGCGGTTGACAGCGCGCTCCATGCGCGGGTGCCGCTGGGCACGCTCGCCAGGCGGGCCGCCGCGGTGCCGTTGGGATGATTCGTGATCAACACGCGGTGCAGCGTCGCGGGCACGACCTCCGCGATGAAGTTGGACTTGGACGCGGAGTTGTTCGTCGGGAAGAGGTCAACGCCCGAGCCGGTGACCGAAGCGGTCGCCGTGATCGCTCCGCTGCCGGCGACATCGCACGTCAGCGCGAGCGTCGCCGTGGTGTTCAGCGGCAGGTTGCCAACCGTCCAGTTCACCGTGTTGCCGACGCCCGCGGCCGCGCTGCCCTGCGACACGGCGCCCGAGTTGAACGTCACACCCGCCGGAAGCGCAATGCTCGCGACGACACCGCTTGACAACTGATCTGCGGCCCCGTTGCTGACGGTCACGGTGTACACCAGCGTGCCGATGCCGGGGGCGACATCGCACTCGCTGGGATTGTTCAGCGTAATCGAAAGATCCGACTCACCGGTGACGCACTCGGAGTCGGCCGGGCTGGCGGTGTTGCGGAAGTCGGCGCTCGTCGCGTGCGTCACGCCCGTGAAGTCGGCGTTGTTATTGTTGGTGTCGGTGCATCCAAATCCCGCGCGACGCAGAGCGGTCGTGGTCGAGGGCGCGGGGGCCGTGCCGGTGCCTTCGAAACAGTTGGTGCCGGTGCCATAGCCCAGCAAGTCGATCACGCCGGTCGTCGGACATGAGCCGTTGAGTGTGGTCGTGCTGCTCACTAAAGCGAACTTGCCCGCGGTCGCCGCGGCGCTGATGCTGTTACTGGTCTGATCGAACGCCAGCGGCAGGTCGTTGCCGCTCACGGCGGCATTGAGGCGCACGAGAAAATAGCCGTCACCCGGCACGGTGCCGACAAGGTTCACGCGCGACCAGGAGATGCCCGTCGTTGCGGCATATTGAAGCGATGCCCCGGTGAGATTCACCGGGTTGCTGCTGCGATTCCGCAGGATCACGTAGTCGTAGCGGTAGTTTCCCGCCGTGAGCGTCGTGGTGTTCCCGCCATAGGCCTGGTAAATCTCCAGCGGATACTGCGCCTGCGCGGCGCACACAGCGGAGAAAAACCCAAGCCCCACACGCAACAGCAAACTCGTCGTCTTCATGTTCTGGCATCCCCTTCTATCCATGTTGGCGCGGCGTTCAAGGAAATCAGGCACCGCGCGTCCGCTACAGCATCGCATGCCACGCGGAATCCGCAGCAGCAAACGTGAGTGATGACCGGCCTCGACAGACACGCGCTGTCGCCAGCCACCGCCCTCACCGAGCGGATTTGACCGGTCGAAGACTACACAAAACTGAAAAACCGGTGCTCGCGTCCGCATGGAAATGTAAGAAATCGACCGTGCGGGATTCCCCCACGTCAATCTGGGCAAACTCATTCACCCGTCAACCTGTCACCGCGTCGGCACCTTCACCAGCACCGACGGCTGCACCACCTCACGCCCGCCCTGGCGCACGCGGATGCCCGCGCCGTTGTAGAGGTTGTGTGGGAATCGCTCGCGCAACTGCCGCAGCGTCACCGGCTCCGACCGCCCCACCGCGTCGTTGCCGAACACGCCGATGGTCACCATGCTCTTGTCGTCGCTGTGGTAATAGAACGCGAGCTCGCCCTCCTTGCGCAGCTTCGCCGCGGCGTCCTCCGCGAGCTTGCGAAACTCCGCGACATCCGCCGGCGTGGCGCGCTTGGTCGGATCGACATTGCCGTAGACGCCGACTTGGAGCGTGAACAGCGCGTCCTTACCGAACTCTCGCTGGGCCTGCGTGAGGTTGTACTCCGGGCGTGCGCCGATGAGCCCCTGCGCATCCGGCGGCGCGAGGAACGCGCTGCCGAACGGACGCACCGCGTTCGCGGTGCCCGGCAGCGTGCCCGTGAGCCCATGCACCATGTCGAGCGTCTTGCGGGCCTGCGGGTCGGCGGGCTGAGCGAAGCGCCCGATGCCGACGATGACGCTCTCCCCACGCTTCTCCGTGAATGCGCTTGCGAGCTCGGGCGTCTCTCGGACTTGCTCGAGCAGGCGGTTGGCGTTGGCCTGGGCATCAGCGCCGCGGAACGCACTGAGCACGACCGTCCAGCCCTGACTCTTGGCTGTTGCGTTCCGCGCGGCTTCGTCCGCGGCCATCGCCGCCGTCGCCGCCGCGTCGGGCGTCCTGCTCCTCACACCGGCGGCCTGCTTCGCAGCGCGAGTGCCAAAGACGTCAACCTCCGCAGCAGGCACGCCGCCAGGATCTTGCTCGGGCACGTCGACCGCGTTCGGATCCGTCGTCGCGCCGGCGGCGCGAGCAGAGCGCGGGCGGAACAGGTCGGCTGCTTCGTCAAGGTCCACCGTCGGCGTCGGCTCCGAACGCTTCTCCAGCCGTTCCAAAGACTCGCTCTGACACCCCGCGACCCCCGCGGACATCAAAAGCGCGGCGAGCATCACTGCCCATCTCGACACTCCGCCGCACGAGCGCGCCGACGAGGGATCGACCATCGCATTCTCGGACTGGGGGCTTGCCCCAAATCGTGAGGCAAGGTCTCGATAACCGAATGGATGGAGAACATTGCACACCCGATTATTCATCACAAAGCCCCGTTTTTGCAACGTAAGTCCATGTCTTTAAAGCACTTAGCGATTCTTCACCAAATCTCCGATTGTCTCAAGCACATGCCCCCTCACGGTCGATCTACTCGGTGTTCGCGGTGACCCTTGACATCGAGCGCTCAGTGTAGAGACGCTCGCACAAAGAACGGATTCGCGGTTGCGGCATGGATCGCCGGGCACTGCCGGTTGTTCATTGCACGCAAAGTCCTTCGGGACGGCGCGGCGTACTTGTGCGAAGGAGATATCTCATGGCCGTGGTTTCCACCTTTGATCGTTCACTCGTCTCGACCCCCTCCGCCCGCCTGCCCAAGGCCGGCGACTCTGCCTCACCGGCAGTGAAGGCGGACCAGACCGGTGCCCCGCGCGTCGACACAGTTGATCTTTCCCCCGCCGCGATCGCTGCGAGCCAGGCTCAGCGCGAGATCGCGCTGGGGCTGCGGTCGGACATCCGCACGGACAAGGTCGCCGCCGCTCGCGCCGCGATCGCCCGCGGCGCGTACGACACCGACGACCAAAAGCTCGACGTGGTCGCTGACCGACTCCTGGCCGCGATCTCGCAGTTGAAGGATTGAGCTGCGGGCGAGCCCGCGTGCTTGCAGATTGGCCTGACCCGCCTCGGAGAGGCGGGCCACCAATGAAAGACCTCAACGCACTTCGCCAAAGCAAGCGCTCGGATCCGCCGAGCCTTGCTTATTTTGCCGGAACGCTGCCGGGCGCGGGGAGATCGGCTGGGGCCGCGGGCGTCGGCGCGGGCGCGACGGGCTTGAACTGTGCGGGCGGCTTGGGCGTTTCGTCGGCGAGCTTCGCGATCGCGTGTGCGAGGCCGCGGACGGTGCGGGCGAAGAGCGGGCCGTTGAGCGTGTCCGGCGTGTCGGTGTGCTGGTGATAGTGCGGATTGCGGAAGTTCGCGGTATCCGCCACGATCGCGGCGGGGTGGCCCTGCAACAAGAACGGTGCATGGTCCGAGCGAAGCAGGTCCGGCGGCGCGATCGGGAACTGATCTACCACCACCGTCTTCAGCCCCGGCGAGCCGGCACGCATCGCTTCATCAAAGCGGCGCAAGACCTTTGAGTGACGCGAGATCGTCGCCAGCGCGATGAAATCGCCAGCGGTGCCCGTGCGCGGCAGGCCCGGCGTGCCCTCAAACGGGTTTTTCTGCGTGTTGGGCTTCTCGTCATAGAAGCCGATGCCGTCGAGGCTCAGCATCAACACGTAGTTCTCGCGCTCGCTGGGCTGAAGCGCCGCCTGGGCCTCGTTCCAACGCTCCAGATGCTGCACGGCGCCGACGAGGCCGATCTCTTCAAGGTCAAACAGCACAAAGCGAATCGTCCGGGCGGGCGTGTGCGCGCGGAGGACGCGAGCAATTTCCATCACGCCCGCGACGCCGCTGCCGTTGTCATCCGCGCCCGGCGCTTGCGGCACGGCGTCAAAGTGCGCGCCCACCAGAATCACGTCGCGCGGACGCGTCGCGCCCTTGATCTCGAAAATGACGTTGCCGAACGCCGGAATCGTGGGCTCGTTTGTCGAAGGTGTGGGCGCGGGCGGCTCAGGCGGGGCCGCGGGGGTCTCGGGAGCCGCGGGCGCATTCGGGCTCGACTCAGTCTTCGGCGTCACGGCAGGCTTTCGCGGCTCGCGTTTCTTCCACGCGACCGGCTCGATCCGCGGCGTGTACCCGTGTTGAGTAGCAAGATCGGCCAGAAGCGTGCGGGCTTGAATGAGCCCCTGGCGATGGGCGTCGGTCGGGGTGGGCGAGCGATTGATGGGCAGCGCTTTGACGATGTCCAGCAGCGACTCGGGCGTGATCGTCAGCACACGGGCGGCGAGTTCCGCATCGCTCAGGCCAGCGGCTTTCGCAGGCTCAGACGCCGCCGGTGTTCCGGGAGCTGCCCCGGCGGGCGGAGCATCGGCGCGAGCCGGCAACGCATTCGGAAGTCCGGCCATGACGCTGACGAGAAGGATCAGTGAAATCCCGCGATTGTGGAAGCCGTGCATAGTCATGACTCCAGCCTACCGGTCCGCCGCTGGAACGATGCACCGTCTGCCCCGCGGCTGCCGACGTCGGGCCGCGAGCGTCGGACGGTTCCTCCACGCGAGCAAACCGTGCCCGCCGCACGCTAGACTGTCGATCCCCGTGGCACGACCACCCGACGCCGCGGGTTTTTCGCCCTCGGGCTCACGCTCACGCGTCGCCTCGCCACTTTGAAAGGACCTTTGGATGTTTGAATCCGTCGCCATCGCTGAGTTTGATCGCCCGCACGCCCTGGTCCTCGGGCGCTTTCAGGACGGCGATCTCGAGCCGCAGCTCAAAGCGATGAAAAAGGTTGACCCCGCGATGCTCGAGGCTATCCGCGCCGCGGCCAAGCGAGCCGAGGGCTCAGGCGAGAGCGGCAAGATTGCCGAGGCATTCCCGCCGTCGGGCAATGGCAACCCCGAGCGCGTCATCATCGTCGGCTTGGGCAAGCGCGAGAAGTTCAAAGTCTCGGACTTCCGCACGGTTGGCGCGACGCTCGCACGCCGGCTGAGCACGACCAAGGACACGCGGATTCAGCTCAACCTCGCCAGCATCGCGGCGGAGGCCGAGCTGGACATCGCCCACGCCGGCCGCTGCATCGGCGAGGCGTTCGGCATGCTGACCTGGGACAACCAGCAGTTCAAGGGCAAGGGCACCGACGCCAAGCCGCGCCCCAAGCTCGAGCTCAGCGCCGATCGCAAGCCATTCCTCAAGGGTCTTCAGCATGGCCTGGACCTCGCGGCGGGGGTCAACCTGGCTCGCACGCTCAGCGAGACGCCGCCGAACATCGCGACGCCGAAGTTCATGGCCGACAAGGCCAAGAAGCTCGCGAAGGACGTGGGCCTTGAGTTCTCGATCATTGAGGGCAAGGACCTGGAGAAAGAGAAGCTGACCGGCCACATCAACGTGGGCAAGGCCAGCGAGAACAAGCCGTGCATGATCCGCCTGGCGTACACGCCGGAGAACGTGAAGAAGAACAAGAGCAAGCCGATCGTGCTCATCGGCAAGACAATGACGTACGACACCGGCGGGCTCTCACTGAAGATCAACAACGGCATGGTGGGGATGAAGCGCGATAAGGACGGCGGATGTGCCGTGATCGGCGCGATGCACGCGATCGCCACGATCATCAAGCCGAGCCGGCCAGTGGTCGCGTACCTCTGCGCCGCGGAGAACAGCATCAGCGACGAGGCGTATCGCCCCGACGACATCCTGACTTATCGCAACGGCGTGACGGTCGAGATCACCAACACCGACGCCGAGGGCCGCCTCGTGCTCGCCGACGCGTTCTGCTACGCCTGCGACAAGGACGACCCGCATTACATCGTCGAGCTCTCCACGCTCACCGGCGGCGTCGTCACCGCGCTCGGCTCCACCTACTGCGGCATGTTCTGCGACGATGACGCCCTGCGGGCCAAGGTCGAAGCCGCGGCCGAGACCAGCGGCGAACGCGTCTGGCGTCTGCCCCTGCACAACGAGTATCGCGAGATGATGAAGAGCCCGGTCGCGGACATTCTCAACTCGAACCCGAATCGCAAGGCACACGCGGGCCAAGGCGCGGCGTTCCTCTCGTACTTCGTCAAAGACGGCGTGAGCTGGTGCCACCTGGATATCGCCGGCGTCCACGCCGTCGAAAGCGACAGCGGCATGTTCGTCAAGGGCCCGACGGGCTGGGGGACGCGGATCTTGGCGGATTTGCTGAGCGGGGAGTGAGGGATCAAGGGAGCCCGGAGCGCAAGCTCCGGGTTCTGCCTTGGGAGGTTCAGTAGGCCCACGACATCGGAGTACGCGGAGGTACGCGGAGAGGAACGCGCGGCGAAACTTGATCGTGAACGTAAAAAGTAACGGGCCGGTCGGAGTATGAGCGTTCGTCGGAGCCGCGGGCGCGAGCACGCGGGGGTGGGCGTCGGGTGCAGTCGATCGGTTCAGAAAGGCACGTCAACGGCGACTTGCGGCCTCCAAGGCCGCTCGAATGGCCTCCGCGTCGGCTGCAGGCGACAATCGCAGGGCTCGGCGCGGCGGGTGAGTAACTGCACTCTCGCGTGACTCGATGACCCAAGACAGCTCTCGCTCGTCCGGTCCATCGATCGCCTCGCCGGTTTGAAGTTCGCGATCCATGTCCAACAGATAATGCGTCACGTTTCGCATGTAGTAGTCGATCGTCGCGGGATCGTACTTGCCGGTTGGGTAGATCGTCTCGATATCCATCACATCGAACTGCTCGTTACCGACGGTGTCCATGATTCCAAAATCAGCAGTGAGCTTGAAGAGCCGCACATTTGCCCAAAGCTGGAGCGGGATCTTCTCCTGCCGCTGGCACGCGTCAGAGATCGATTTGAAGCGGGCGAGGTCCTGCAGCACCTCACCATTGGGATTGAAGTAGCACATCACCCCGGGCGCACTTCCGACCGCAGAAACGAGATGTGTCAGGAATTGAAGCTCCAACAGCGCATCGCCGTTGCGGGGCTTGGCGGCCGGATTGCTGCTGGCTTCTGGAATGGACGATGTGCGCAGACGGACGACACCCCGATGGGCAGGCACGATGCTCCGCCCGGCCGGCCGGCCCCACGCGTGCACGACGGCGCGCTGCAGCCCGCCCGGGAACGCGAACGGCCCGAAGAATCCCATTGACCACGCGCTCATGGTCATCGTGTCGGACTTCGGGTCCCCCATGTGGTCAGGCCATGGGTACTCCACAACGTCGATCGAGACGCCGCCGCCGACACCCGATTGGAAGGGAACGACAATCGTTTCGCCTGCGTGCTGCCAGTTCTCGGAGGCAGGCATTTGCCGCTCGATGCTCAACCCGGACGCACGAACGTGCTTAGCGATCGATGCGATCGAGGTGCTGCCGTCGGTGAGCAGACAGAAACACTGGCTGAAGAAACGCCTTTGCATTGGGTAGATCGCCGCTCTCCGTGCCGCGATCCACTGATCAGGCACCGCGGGTCAGTGGAAAGGTATGTCACTTAGCGGACGATCCGTTTCATGTTCATTTTCATGTTCTCCCTCACTCCACCGTAAACCACTGCACCTCCACGCGGCGCTTCTCGTCGGAGGTTGTGCCGACCGGCTCTTCCCAGCCGCGGCCGACCATCTCGATGCGCTTGGGGTCGGCCTTGTGCTTCTCGATGAGCAGGCGGCGGATCTCGGCCGCGCGGTTCTTGCTCAGCTCTACCGCCTTCAGCGCCATCTGACGCACGAACGCGTCGCCGCCCTTGGATTGAAACTCGGGCACCAGCGTGTCGTCCACGTGCCCGCGCAGCAGGATCGTCGAGCCCGGCGAGACGCGCATGAGCTTCATGATCGCTTCGAGGTTCTGCAGATTCTCGACGCGCTCGAGTTCAAGGTTCGCGGAGTTGGGCTGGAACAGGAAGCGGATGTCCTTGCTCAAGACCGGGTCGGTCTCAACCGTGGAGCCCGCGGCCGCGCGGATCGGGGCGATCATGATCGACTGGCCCGCGAACGCGCCGGCCTTCTCCATCGACTCCAAGTGCGACAGCGCCAGGAACCGCTCCACCGGCGCGGGGTTGGGGATGTACTGCCGCCCGTACGCGAACACGGCGCTTTGATAGATGCTGCCGAAGCTGCCGGCCATGTCGATCGCGCCGGAGAAGAATGCGACGTTCTCCGGACCGTTGCTCAGGTGAATCTTGGTCAGCTCGCTGGCGAGCTTCGTGCGGTCCCAGCCGAAGGCCTTGGCCGCGGCGCTCAGCGCGTTCGCGTCTGCGCTGTTGATCAGCCGGTTGCCCTCGAGCGTGCCATCGGTGAGCGCCGCGACCAGCTTGGGGTTCTGCTCCGCGAAGCCGCGGTTGAGGATCAGCACGTCCGCGATGATCAGCACGTTCTTGTTCGAGATCAGCAGGCCCGCCTTGCCACCCGAGGCCGCGATCACCTCGCTGGTCTTGGGCTCCCACGTCACGCACCCGGCCAGTCGCGGCGACGGACGTTCAAGCTCCTTTGCGAAGATGTCGCCAGCGGTGAAGGCGTCCTGAGCGAAGACGAGCGAGATCGCGCCGGGGTCCAGCGGCGCGTCCAGGTCGTCAAGGACCTTGACGGGGATGCCGGCTTCCTGGGCCATCCAGCGGAGGAAGAACTCTGCCTCGGTGAACTGAGCCGCGACGACGGCGCGCCCCTTGAGGCCGTTGATGCGCTTGATCTCACGCGTGACGATCAGCCCGTCCGCGCCGCGGCTGAAACCGATCTGCACCGGCACCACCACGCTGAGCGATCCGCCATACACCGCGAGCACGTCGGCGGTCGTGGCGCTGGCGGCCATCTTGCCGGCGTTCAGCGCGGGCCATGACTCCTCCTCGCTGATCTTGATGCGGAGTTTGACAGCGTGCTTGCGGAAGAAGTACGAGTCTTCGGTGGGCGCAAGGCCGTTGTTCGCCGCGATGATCCCGGCGTAGCCCGCGTACTCCGAAAGCTCGATATCGACGACGTTGTCGCGCACGACGTACGGCGCCGCGGGCGGGAGCGTGGGCGCGGTCGCCTGGGCCGCGATGAGGTCCAGCGGCGGCGCATCGCCGGGTGACTTGGCCGTTGCGCCCGTGCCGCCCGGCTGCGTCGCGCGCGTGCCCGTCGTTGCTGGCGTGCCACTTCCCGGCGCTACGGGTGGTGACGTGAGCGAGGGCACGAACACCCACACGCCAAGGCCAATGAGCCCGGCGATGAGGACGAACGAAATGAGCTTGCCCAAGACGGTGAGGCCGGCGGACGCGGGCTGCGAGTTTGGCATGTCAGAGACCCCCAGAGAATGCGTGCGAATGTGCGTGACGAACCGTGTGATTGTTACGGGCCCGCGAGCTCAGGGTTGGCGTTCGAAGACGACGCCCTCGTGCGTGTCGGCCAGCACGTCGCCCAGCTCGGCGTACACGCGCTGTTGCTCGCGGAGCCAGCCGGTGGTTTGCGAGAGATGCTCGCTGACCGCGTCGATGCCGCCGCGCAGGCCGTCGGGCTGGGCCGTGAGCAGCGCCTGCTCGCGCACGAGCGCGACCTGCTGCTCCACGCGTGACAGCTCGGCATCAATGTAACCGATCTTCTGCTTCGCCTCGGCGTGCATCGCCAGGCGCTGGGCCAGGATTTCATCCTGCGCCAGCAAGCTCCGCCGCAGATCGTCGCTGAGCCCTGGCTGGTTCAAGCGGCGCTGCAGGTCGTCGCGCTGCGCGCTCAGCAGACTCTGCGTGGGCAGGCCCGGGTTCTCCACGAGCCGCGCCTGCGTATCGCCCGTCTCTTGCAGGTTTACCACCCGCCGGATCGCAGCCCGGGCGGTGAGAAGCTGGACATACAGCCACGCCAACCGGCCGAACGCCTGCGCCTGGGCCGCGATGACCTCATGCTGATCGCTGGGCGTCTCGGAGAGCGCGGTCTGGCAGCGGCGTTGAAGAGCGAAGAAACGCTGAGCGTCCGCCGCGGGCAGGCGCTTGAGCGCTTGCTCAAGGCGCGTCGCCGCTGATTGGGTCTGCTTTGCCGCCGCAGTCGCGTCGACGAGACGCTGGAAGCGCCCGTTCGTCGCCAGAAGCAGCAGATAGGCCAGCTCGACCCCGGCGCCGATCAGCCAGAACGCGGGGTTCAGGATGCCCAGCAGACCGACCGCGGCGACGCCGATCCAGTTCGGCGGCACCGGCATGCCCAGAGGGCGGGCGTTGAACGCGGCCCGGATGTAGCCAAAGAGGCCGTGACGCATTGGGTTAGAGGGTAGGTGAGTTGCAACATCCGGCTTCGGCCCGCGCTCATGCCGCTGACTACGGGCGGCGTTCTATAGTTCTACATGCGGCTTGCGTGGACGATCATGCTGATCACGCTCGCGGCGCTCGGGTCCCTCCCGGGCGTTGGAGCGACGTGGGCGGCGAGCGTCGTCGCGGCTCAGCAGTTTGAGCGCCCGTGCTGCTGCTGTGCGGATGATGGCAAAACCGGCGCGTCGTGTACCTGCTGTGAACGCGATGTCGAGTCCGATTGCCGGACGGATGACACCGCAACGACCGAGCTTGCGACGGGTGCGACGTCGTGGACGAACCTCCGCGCCACGTGCCCGTGTACGGGCTGTCCGACATCCGGCAGCAGCAGCGTGCCGACGTCGCTCGGGCCGGCCTCGCTGATCTCGGCCGCGGGCAAGATGGTCTCAGTCTCGAGGAAGAACAACGCCGAGCGCGACGGGCACCGGCCGGCGCCCAACCGGTCACTCGCCGCCGCTCTGCTGCGAGCATCGAGCTTGAGCGCGTGGCCGCTACACGCTGGCCCGGATGTTGACGCGATGGATCGCTTCGAGCGATTCCGATCGCGCGTGTGCGTGTGGGTGGTGTAGACAGAGGCTCTCGGCATCGGGCACTGGGCGTCAGGCACTGTCTGTCGCCATTTGCTTTCTCGCGTGCCCCGTTCGCGCAGCCTCTTCACGTTTTAGCCATCATTTTCCGAATACTCGATCGCGTGGCGGCTCCCCCGGCGGGTTCCCACGTGCGATCTCAAGCATTTTGCGCCGGGGGAGATTCCCCATGACCCCTCAGACTCTCGTCCCGTCCTCCGCCTTGTTCGTCCGCTCCATCGCGCTGGTGGCCCTTGGTTCCTGCATCACGCTTGCCTCATGCTCATCCGCCGGCGAGCGCACCCGCGGGCCCGTGAAGGAAGGCATCGAGCATCGAGTGAGCGAAGCCGACGTCGCTTCCACCAAGGGCACTACGCCCGTGGACTCGCCCAACGTCGTCCTCTGGATCAACGGCATGGGCTGCCCGCAGTGCGTCACCAACGTTGACCTGCAGCTCGAACGCATCAAGGGTGCCAAGGACATCCGCGTGGACCTCGCCAGCGGCAAGGTGCTGGCGACCTTCAGCGAAACTCCCCGCCCAACACCGGAACGGCTCGCCAAGGCGATCGACGACGCCGGCCTCACGCTGGTGAAGATCGAAACCGTGAAGTGATTCGCGCAAAAGAACGCCCCCACCCACTTCACCACCGACCGGGAGACATCATGAACAATCACCACGCGTTCACACTCTGCATCCTGGGCGCCGCGGCCTTCGCGACGCTCACGCCGTCCGCCTTCGCGCAAGAAGCCATGTACACCGCCGCGGCGACCATGCCCTCACCCGGCGTGAGCGTCGTGCGCCAGCAGTTTCAGTACTACCGCCTCGGCGCATCCGAGAGCGAAGGCTTCGATCGCGCCGAGAAGTTCGAGATCAAGAACACCATTCAGTACGGCCTCATCAAGGACCTGTCGATCACGCTCGACGCGCCACTGGAAGTCGAAAAGGTCAAACCCTCCAACGCCGACTTCAGCGAGACCCGCGGCACCCTCGACGAGCTCGACCTCACCTTCAAGTACCGTGTCTACCAAGACGACACCGGCGGCATCGACACCACCCGCATCGCGCTCCTGGCCGGCAACCGCTTCCGCCTTGACGGTCGCTTCAGCAGCGACCCGCACGCCGGCATCGTCTTCACGCAAGTGCTCGGCCGCCACGGCTTCAACGCCGAGGCACACTACACCTTCAACACCGGCAGCGATCCGGGCGCACCGAATTACGGCGGCGAGGGCGACGCCGACGCGCTCGCGCTCAACCTTGCATACGTCCTCCGCATCTCGCCGGTCGAGTTCACGCCCGAATCGCAATCTGCGTGGTACATCACCGCCGAGATCAACCAGATCTACGAGCTCAACGGCGACTACGAAATGCGCTTCAGCCCCGGCCTCATGTACGAGGGGCGGCGCTGGGGCTTTGAGATCATGGCCCAGATCCCGATCTACTCACACCTGAACAACCGCGGGCGTCAGCAACTAGCCCTTGGCTTCGGCTGGCGGTTCATCTTCTGACGCTCACAAAACAACTCCCGCGAGCGCACGCCAACGCCTGCGCCAGCGCTTGTCTTCGCTCAGCACTCGTTGTTCCTCGACACTGAGCTCCCGTCTCACCCCGGCAGCTTGCCCTTCCGCGCCTGCGCGATCATGACCGATGCGCGCAGCGCCTCAGCGATGCTCCAGGCCTGCGCCGGGCAGCCGCCGGGCGTCTGCACCATCGGCGGCTCGTCGTCGCCGTCGAAGACCTCTGCGATCTGGCCGAGGCACTGAGCGTCCAAACTGTCCAGCAGCGGGCGCAGCGCGCGCTCCGCGTCTTCGCACGCGCCGGGCGAGCATTCACCCGCCCTGAGCGTCGCCTCGACCATCGCGCCGATCAGCCACGGCCAAGCGGTGCCGTTGTGATACGCCGCGTCGCGATCGAACATGCGCCCGCGGAAACGCCCGCGATAGCGCCCGTCGGTGCGCCACAGCGTGCGGACGCCGTGACGCGTGAGCAGCTCTCGCTGGCAGATCTTGACGACGCCGATCTGCTGCGTCCGCGTGAGGGCGCTGTGTCGCAGGCTCACGGCGAAGAGCTGATTCGGGCGGATCTCCGGGTGCGCTCGCCAGCCGTCGTGCGTGGGTGACAGCACGTCATAGAGGCACTCGGCGTCCTCATTCCAGAACTGCGTGCGGATGGCTTCACCCGCGCGATCAGCCATGGCCGCGAGGGTCGCGACGAACACGGCGTCCTCGGCGGACGGCGCCGCCGGCGCGCTGGCCACGACCGAAGCGCTGGGCCGCACGACGCCGATGATCGCGCCGGTCACGCTGCGGGCTAGGCCCGCGACGGTGCTGACGCCCGGGATCGGCAGCGACGTTGACGCCGGCGTTACCGGCGAGACGCACGCCTGCACCAGCGAGCGCAGCCCGTGGTACCACAGCGCATTGATCTCGACCGCCTTGCCGTGTCGCGGCGTGAACACCACACCGTCGCGCTTGGCGTCCATCCACGTGAGTTGCGTCTGCTCGTTACCGGCGCACAGCAGCCCGTCCAGCGGGTCAACGCGGATGCCGTAGTCGGTGCCGCGCAGCGCGTGCTCGATGATGTCGCGGGCGGCGGGGAGCAGCTCGCCGAAGAACGTCGCGCGATCGCCCGAGCAGCGGAGATACTCGCACGCCGCGTGGATGAACCACAGCGAAGCGTCGGCGGTGTTGTAGTGCGCATCGCCCGAGTAGTCGTCAAAGAGATTGGGCACGAGCCCGTTGCGTCGTGCGCCGGCAAACGTGCGCAGCACCTCGCGAGCCTCATCAAGCCGCCCGGTGAGCAGCAGCAGGCCCGGCAGCGAGATCATCGAGTCGCGCCCCCAATCGGCGAACCACGGGTACCCGGCGATAATCGTCGCGCGGGTGACGGGCTCGGCGCCGGGTGCCCCGCGCGAAACGACGCGGCGCACGACGAAGTCATCGCCCGCGGCCGCCAGCGCATCCACCGCCTTGTTCAGGAACGGCGCGCTCCCCGATGGCACGCTCTCGCGCGCACGCGAAACGATCGTCTCAAGCCTCGTCAGCTTATCGCGACGCAATAGCTCCGGGTCGGGTGCCGATGCGAGCTGCGCCGCGTCGGTTGAGGCGAAGAACGTCACACCATCACCCGCGACAAGCTCGCCCTGAAACACGCACGGGCAGAGCGCGTCCTCGAGGAAATCGTAGCCGCGGTCGCGCTCCTGGTTGAGCTGGAAGTTAAACCACCACTGCTCCTCGCGCCGCGCGGTGCAGCCCTTGGCCCGCATGAAGAGCGTCGCGAGCGTGCCCTGCACGCTGACCACGCCCTGATGATCATCAATACGCAGTTGCTCGCGCGCGGTCTCTTTGAGCGACAACGCGTGAAAATCGCGCATCGTGACCAGCGGGCGGAGTTCGATGCTCGCCGTGACGCCCGCCGGCGCTTCCAGCCGGTAGTTCACGACGACCATATTCGTTGAGTGGGACAGCGCGAGGTGCTTCCGCACGCGCACGCCCGCGCCGAGATCAAACACCCAGCGGCAGGTCGCGTCCTTCTCGAAGCTCTGGATCGGCGCGCTGTCGCGCGGGTGAACATCCCCCGGGCGGAACCGCGCCCGCCACAACTCGACTTTGCGCGTCCGGTTCTGCTCGTTGATCGTAATCGTCTCGGCCAGCATGTTCAGCGTCATCACGCGGCTCACCGGCGGGCGCGTGGACGCGATCAGCAGGCCGTGATATCGGCGCGAGGCAACGCCGGAGATCGTGCCCATTGCAAAGGAGCCGTTACCCGCGGTCAACAACCACTCGGTGGCGTCGAACTGATCCGAGTGATTGGCGAGGCGGGAATACGTCGCGATGGCCATTGCAAGAACCTCCGCCTCATCGTACCGCCCGCCGGAGCGTGGGCACGCCCATAGACTTGCCCCCATGTCGCCCGACCCGCTGGCCATCCTGACCGATCGAGTTCGGCACGCAATCGACGCCGCTTTTCCGGCGTTTGCCGGTGCCGACGCGATGGTGACCGTCTCGCGAAATCTCAAACTCGGCGACTTTCAATGCAACGCCGCCATGCCGCTGGCCAAGGCCGTAGGCCAGCCCCCGCGCGACATCGCCTCGGCGCTCGTCGAGCGGCTCAACGCTGATCCGGAGTTTTTGCGCCTCGCCGCGCCGCTTGCGCCCGGCGCCATCGCCGGCCCAGGCTTCATCAACATCACCCTCCGGCCCGACGCCCTCCCGGTGATGCTCGAATCGCTCGTCGCCGCCGGCCGCGGTCTGCCCGGACCGAACACCGGCCCAACCGTCGTCGTCGATCTCTGCGGCGTCAATCTTGCCAAACAAATGCACGTCGGGCACCTGCGCTCGACCGTCATCGGCGACACGCTGGCGCGGATGCTCGAGCGCACCGGCTGCCGCGTCATTCGCCAGAACCACGTCGGCGACTGGGGCCTGCCCATCGCGATGGTCACGGCCCGCCTGATGGAGCTTCAGCGCGCCGGCGAGATCTCCCTCGAGACGCTGACTCTGGACGCGTTGGACAAGGCGTACAAGGCCGCGCAGCGCGAGTGCGAAGCCGATGAGAAAGGCCTTGCCGCCGCGACGCGCTGGCACATGGGACCTAAGGCGCTCGCCGAACTCGGCGCGCAAGTGGACGGTGCGTCGTCAAAGTACGAAGACGCCAAGGGCGTGCTCCGCAAGTTGCAGGCTCGCGAGCCCGAGGTCATGGCGGTGTGGCAGCGCATCAGCGATGTCACCATGGCCGCGTGCCTCGCGATCGCGGCCCGCCTGAACTCCAACGTCACCAGCGAGCACTCCGCCGGCGAGAGCAGCTACGCCGACGAGCTCGCCCCACTGGTCGACGACCTCATCGCCCGCGGCGTCACCGAAGTCAGCGAGGGCGCGCTGGTCATCCGCGTTGACGACGCGGGCATTAATGAGCCGCTCATCGTCCGCAAGAGCGACGGCGCGTTTCTCTACGCGACCACCGACCTCGCCGCGATCCTGCGGCGTGTGGGCAAGTTCGGCGCCAGCCGCGTGGTCTACTGCGTGGACGCGCGTCAGGGGCTGCATTTCAAGCAGGTCTTCGCGGGCGCCCGGCGCGCGGGCTATGCCACGCTCGCCAACGGCGCTGAGTCTTCACTCGAACACGCCGCGTTCGGCACGATCCTCGGCGAGGATGGCCGGCCCTTCAAAACCCGCACCGGCGAAAGCGTGAAACTGAGCGATCTCATCGCACAGGCCGAGGCCAGTGCGCTGGACGTGCTGAACGCCGAGAGCCCGGACATCGCGCCCGACGACCGCCCCGCGATCGCGCGCGTGGTCAGCATCGCGGCCCTGCGCTACGCCGATCTCTCCACCGAACGCATCAAAGACTATGTTTTCAGCCCGCAGCGCATGATGAGTTTCAAGGGCAACACGGGTCCGTATTTGCTCTACGCGTACGTCCGCATGTGCTCAATCTTCCGCAAGGCCAGCGAGCGCGGATTGCTCGAGAGCGCGACCACCGATCACGGCACCCGCGGCTTCGCCCTGCGCGTCGTCGAGCCCGCCGAGAAAACACTCGCGCTCGCGATCCTGCGCTACCCCAGCGTTGTGCATGACGCCGCCCGAACGCTGGAGCCCAGCCGCGTGTGCGCGTATGCCTACGAACTGGCCACCGCATTCAGCCAGTTCTTTGACGCGTGCCCGGTGATCACCGCTGACGACGATGCGACGCGAAAGTCTCGCCTGCGACTCTGCGAACTCACGCGGCAAGTGCTCCACGACGCGCTGGACGTCCTCGGCATCCAGACCGTCGAGCGGATGTAAGCGGCTGCGCCGACGGAGCCCAGTTTCGCGACAGAACGCAATGGACGTGCAACCAAGAGGCGCTCAACCGCAAGCGGATTTCGCCACTCCGCCACTCCGCCACTCTGCCACTCTGCCACCCTGCCGCTTCTCCACTCGCGACTCCGGGTACTCTCCCCGCATGTTCTGGCTCGCCGTCCTCATCGCGTGCGTCGCAAGCTGGGGCCTCAGCCGCGCCGCGGCACCCATCACGTTTGGTGCCGCATTCTTCGTCTTCACGCTCTGCATCGTCGCGATGGGCCTCTGCTGGCGTGTGCTCGAAAAGCTCCTGCACGTCCGCTTCCCCACAAAAATCGAGCACACCGTCGCCGGCCGCAACACCGCGATCACGGTCGCGGTCATGCTGGCGATTCAGGCGGTGCTGGTGGTGGCGGGGCTTTAGCCGCGACTCATCGCGTTTGCTTGGCAGCCTCACTCCGCGAGCGTGCCAATCTCACGCGCCAAGTTCGCCCGCGCCCCGGCGTCGCACCGCATGTGAAACTCGTCGGTGTGATAGAGCCGCGCCCGCGCAAGCATCCCGCGCAGAAACGCCACGCGCCCCGCGTTGAACTGGGCGTCGGTGATCGACGGATACTCCGAACGAATCTGACGGCCATACCGCGCATATCGATCCGGGTCCGCGGCGAGAATCGACATGTCAACATCCGTCACCAACGCCGCGTCGCCGCTCAACCGCGCCGGCAGATGACGTGTCGCGAGAATGATCTCGCTCAGCGTGCCGGCCAGGTGGGCGATGCGTGACGAGTTCGCACACAACTCCGCCGCGAACTCCGCGCTGCGTGCTTCGTTGTCCTTTGCGAGCGGGTCGTAGATCACGTCGTGAAGCCAGATCGCCAGTTCGCACACATCGGGCACAGACGCGAGTGCGCGATGCTCATCGAGCACGCAAAGGCATTCCCTGATGTGATCCAGATTGTGATACGTCCGAATCGGCTCCGCGTAATGCTCCGCCAAACGCGTGTACCACGCATCGGCGTTCGTCATGCCCAGCCGGCCAGCGAGCTGCAACCAGCGTTCACGCATGGAGGTTCACCAGGTCCGCGTACACCGACCCCGGAACGTATCGCGCCACGATATCGCGCCAGCCTTCCGGACCGATCAGCCCTCTCACCAGTGAAGAACTGACCTCCGCGATGTCCCGCGGCGGCATCAGGAAGATGGTCGTGAGGCCGGGATTGAGATCGGCGTTGATGTGTCGCATCGTCTGCTCATAGGCGAAATCCGCCTCGCTGCGGATGCCGCGGAGGATGTGCGTCGCACCCGCCTGCGCCGCGTAGTTCGCAAGCAGCAGGTTGCCAAACGCGGTGACCTCAACGTTGCCGACGTTCGCCGTCATGCCGCGGAGCCACGTGAGCCGCTGCTCGACGGAGTAAATCGATTTCTTCGCCGGGTTCTGCCCGATGGCGACGATCAGCCGAGGGAACATCGCCGCGCCCTGCCGGATCATCCACTCGTGGCCGAGCGTCGGCGGGTCGAAGCTCCCGGCGTAGAGGGCGAGAAGGGGCATGAGAGATCATTGACTCACTGGAGCTGGCTCGTCAGACGATGAGATTGTTTCGCCGACAGTTGGAATCGGCGGCACTTGTTCATCGTTGAAAAAAGCAGTGAACTCGCCGATCGATGAGGTCGGCGTCACGCCGGTTATGCGAACAGTGCCGGTGACGCCGAGAGAACCCTTTGGGTACCCGAACTCCATACCTGTGAAGATGCCTTTGTCAGAGCCAGCATCAAAGTGGACCGCGCGGACGCTGATTTTCCCGATGCGCCCGCCGCGGCGCGTGTCTGCCGAAACCTTGGAAACCTTCAGGGAAACAGGGCTTGTGAGCAGGAGCTTCGCGAACTGAGGCGGCAACTCCGGACGGCCGTCCGGAGCTTCGTCCCACATGCGACGAGGCGCACCATCGCGAAGCAATCGCGGAATGCCAAACATCGAGCTACGAGTAAAACCCTCCTGGTTGTAGTTGTTCACCATTTGAAGCATCAGCCAGTCGGGGACGAGGAACCGCTCGGCCCCCCATTTGACGAAGTAGATTCGCTCCGAAAGAAAACTGTTGCGTGCGTTCCCGAACACGAGCTTGAGACGCAGACCGTCGGGGAGAGCTTCGAGAACGTCGCCGTGGTCACCCCCGTAGAGACCGAGACAGCCGTAGTTGAGAAACGCGACGCCAGCTTTGGGTGCGAGCGTGATGGTCACGTTCTCGCCAAGCCCATCACCCTCGTAATACGTGCCGGCCCACTCCTTCGCCCAGTCCGTGTCTCTAAGCGACGCGCGATCGAGCAGCCGGAGCTCGGTGTCGATGCGTTCGACCCGTTCTTTGATCTTGGGCTCTTCCGCGCGTAACACACTCTCCATGCCGGGGCCCATCATCGCGCTACGAAAAGCGGGATCGGGTTTCGCCGCTGGTTCGGCGGCCGGTTGCGGCGACTGAGCGCACGCGCTGATGACAACAGTGAGCAGGAAGATTGGAGCGAAGCGAAATGCCATTGATAAAGCCTCCGGTGATCGAGTCGCTCGACGGCTACGCGAAAAGCGATGACGCACCGACGGACTAGAACTCCGCCTGCTTCGGCGCCCTCGGGAACGGGATCACGTCCCGAATGTTCTGCATCCCCGTCACGAACTGGATCAGCCGCTCGAACCCCAGCCCAAAGCCCGCGTGCGGCGTGGTGCCGTAGCGGCGGAGGTCGCGGTACCACCAGTAGTCAGCCTTGTTGAGTTTCATCTCGTCCAGGCGCGTGTCGAGTTTGTCGAGGCGTTCCTCGCGTTGGCTGCCGCCGATGATCTCGCCGATGCCCGGCACGAGGATGTCCATCGCGCTGACGGTCTGACGGTCGGGCTCGCAGCCGTCGTCCAGCCGCATGTAGAACGCCTTGATCTGCTTGGGATAGTTCGTCAGGATCACCGGCTGCTTGAAGTGCTCCTCGGTGAGGAACCGCTCGTGCTCGCTCTGCAGGTCGGTCCCCCACTGCACCGGGAACTCGAACTTCTTCTGGCCCTTGGCGATCACCTCTTCCAGAATCTTCACGCCCTCGGTATACGTCAATCGCAGGAACGGCTTCTCGATGATGTGCTTCAGCCGCTCGCTCGCGGTCTTCTCGATGCGCTCGCTGAAGAACTTCATGTCATCGGCCCGCTCGCTGAGCACCGTCGTGAACAGGTACTTCAGCATCTCTTCGGCCAAGGCCGCGTCGTCGGCCAAATCGCCGAACGCGATCTCCGGCTCGATCATCCAGAACTCCGCAAGATGCCGCGACGTGTTGCTGTTCTCAGCGCGAAACGTCGGTCCGAACGTGTACACGCGGCTCAACGCCATGCAGTACGTCTCAACATTCAACTGACCGCTGACGGTCAGATGCGCTTCCTTGCCAAAGAAGTCGCCGCTGTGGTCCACTTGGCCATACGTCCACGCCGGCATCGCCGCCTTCGCCGCGAGATCTTCACAGTGCTTCCTCGCCTCTTCGCTCTGCGACTCCTTCGCCACCCGCGGCAGCGGCCTCATCGTGTCCAGCGTGCTCACCTTGAACATCTGCCCCGCGCCCTCGCAGTCATTGGCCGTGATGATCGGCGTGTGTACGTAGTAGAAGCCGCGCTCGTGGAAGAAGCGATGAATCGCCATCGCTAGGCAATGCCGCACGCGGGCGACCGCGCCAAACGTGTTCGTTCGCACCCGCAAGTGCGCTTGCTCACGCAGATACTCAAACGAGTGCGGCTTCGGTTGGATCGGATAAGTGTCCGGATTCTCCACCCAACCGATCACCCGCAGCTCGCCCGCCGTCGCGGCCTCGACCGCCACTTCATTGCCGCCCTTGGGATTCTGCACGATCACGCCGCGCGCCTCGATCGCGCAGCCGCTGGAGAGCTTGCCGACCTCACTGGCGAAGTTCGGCAGATCGCCCTTGACCACGAGCTGCACCGAGTCAAAGCACGAGCCGTCATTCACCGCGACGAAGCTCAGGCCGCCCTCCGCCTTGCTGTCACGCCGCGTGCGCACCCACCCTTTGATCGTCACCGGCGTGCCCACCGGCGCCTTGCTCACATCCAACGCGTCAACCACCCGAAGCCACTTTGCGGTGCTTTGTGCCATAAGGGCGGATGGTAGGGGAAGGAGAAGTGGCAGAGTGGCAGAGTGCGGATCGGCGAGGGGTTTCTGCACACTCGCGATCACGCCGCCTGACCGCGATCCTCACCATGCCAACGACCTCTTCGGGCCACACGTCTCACTTTGCCACTTCGTCACTTTGCCACTTTGCCACTTCCCTCAACAACTCCTCGCTCGCCGCCGAAATCACCCCCCGCGAGCCATCGCCCGGCGGGCCGCCTTGCCAATCCGTGATCACCCCCCCAGCCGCGCGGATGATCGGCTCGATCGCCACGACGTCCCAGATTTTCATCGGCGAGTCGATCATCACGTCCGCCTGGCCGCTGGCCACCAGCGCGTGCCCGTAGCAATCCCCCCACGAACGCATCACGCCCTGCGGGCCGATCGCCGCGCTCAAGCGCCCAAGCCAGCCGGCGTTGTCTACGAGCATCGCCCGCGGGTCGGTCAGGCACACCGTCGCGCCCGCAAGCTCTCGCCGCCCGCTGACATGCACACGCTCCGCGCGGCTCAACGCACCCGCTATCTCGCCAGCATCAGCCGTGACGTTGAATATGCCACGCAGCACGCGGCACACTGAAGCGTCCGCGTCCTTGGGCTCCGCGCCTCGGGGTACCCCCTCTTTCCGCGAGGCGTCGATCGCGCTGTGTTGCCCTGAGAACACACTGTCGGCGACCCTGCCGATCAACGTCTGCCCCACCAACCCGCCAGAGCAAATCGCCGGAAACGCCGCGACCCCCAGCACGTTGACCCCGTCGATCTGCAGCCCGATCAAGCATCCAAACAGCGGCACGCCGCGCACGAGCGATTTCGTGCCGTCGATCGGATCGACCACCCAGCGCCGCCGCGGGCCGCTGCCGCCCGATCCGTCGCCCGCCGTTTCGCCGCGCTCCTCGCCCAGGAACGCGTCCGCGGGTCGCTCGCGCCGCACCATCTCGCGCAGCGCATCCTCAATGCGCAGGTCCGTCTCGCTGACCGGCGTTCCGTCCGCCTTCGCGTTCGAAGCGCACCCACGCGCGTTGAAGAGCTCCCGCACGATCGCCGACGCGACGCCCGCGGCACGCAGCGCAAACACCTCATCAAGCTGGCTCGCCACATTGACCATTCGCACGCTCAGCATACCCGCGCCGGCGCACCGCCCATCACGATCCGATACGCTTTCGACATGGATCACTTCACCTACATCGACGGCGAGCTCTGCTGCCAAGGCGTTCGCCTGGCCGACATCGCCAGCGAGTTCGGCACGCCCACCTATGTCTACTCGCGGGCAACGCTCGAAGAACACTACCGCCGGCTCTCCACCGCCTTCGCCGAGCTCAAGCCGCTCATCTGCTTCAGCGTCAAATCCTGCCCGAACATTCACGTCCTGCGCGCCCTCGTTGAAGCCGGCGCGGGCCTAGATGTCGTCTCCCTGGGCGAGCTGCGCCGCGCCCGCCTGGCCAACGTTCCCGCCGAGCGCATCGTCTTCGCCGGCGTGGGCAAGAGCGAGGCCGAGGTCCGCGCCGCGCTCACCGGTGATGGCGACGCGACCGGCCAGGCCGAACCCATCGGCATGTTCAACATCGAAAGCGAGCCGGAGTACGAGGCCGTCGGCCTCGTCGCCAGGGCCCTGAACAAGCCCGCGCGAGCCGCGCTCCGCGTAAATCCGAACGTCAAGGCCGGCGGGCACGACTACATCGCCACCGGCTATGACCAGACCAAGTTCGGCGTTGACCTGCTGCACGCGCGGACGCTGCTGCGCAAGTTCAACAAAGAGAAACTCCTGCCGCTAACCGGCGTGCACATTCACATCGGCTCCTCGATCCTCTCGCCCGCGCCCTACGTGCAAGCCATCACCAGCGTCCTGGCCATGATCGACGAGCTCGCGGCCGAGGGCGTCAACATCGACACCCTCGACATCGGCGGCGGCTTCGGCGCCGACTATCACACCGGCGACGCGCCCTCGCCCGATGAGTACGCCCGTCACATCGTGCCGCTGCTGCGCGAACGCGTCGCCAAGGGCCTGCGCATCATCATCGAGCCCGGGCGCATGATCGCCGCGAGCGCGGGCGTATTGCTGCTCCGCGTCGTCTACGTCAAGCACAACGCGCACAAGAAGTTCGTGATCTGCGACGCGGGCATGAACGCGCTCATCCGCCCGGCGCTCTACGACGCGTTCCACTTCATCTGGCCCGTCAGCGTCAGTCCGATGCACGAACCCGTCCGCCGCACCGATTCACCCGACATGCCCGGCCTCGAACCCTGCGACATCGTCGGCCCGCTCTGCGAATCCGGCGACTTCCTCGCCCACGACCGCAAGGTCCCCATCGTCGCCCGCGGCGAGCTCCTCGCCGTCTTTACCGCCGGCGCCTATGGCATGAGCATGGCCAGCCGCTACAACAGCCACCCGCTCCCCGCCGAGGTCCTCGTCGACGGCAGCAAACCCCGCCTCATTCGCCGACGCGAAACCCTCGACGACCTCATGACCCACGAGCTCGGCACGATGTGAGATCGCGCCTCGCGCGATGGGCAAGCAAGCGACATCGCATGTGACCGCACCAACAGCGGCTGCTCATGTCACATGCGATCGACCAAGCTCCGCAGCACGGCGTTTTCACGCCTGCCATGCCCATCCGCCGGGCCCTGACCTCATACTTTCGCCCGCGATTTCCCAAGCCAAGCATCAATCGCCCGCCGCAAGATCGACGGCTTGAGCTCGACCACCACTCCGATACGTCCCGGCGTCGTCTTTTCGCGTGTCACGGGCAAAGGCGACGTCGCCGGTTTCACCACGGCGCTCGTCTGGCAGGATGCTTCGCTCGCGTCATCCGCGTCGCCGAGCGACTCGTGAATCGCTGAACAGACGGACGGTGCCGGCATGCCCGAGCTCGGCTCCACCGGAACCAACTCGACCTTTGCCGCCGCGCGATGCAGCCGCGTCCGGTCGTAACACCCGCGGCAAACCTTGCGCCCATCCGCCAAATGAGCAACTGACCGCCCCGCCAGCGGCTGTTCGCAGAGCACGCACGAGTTCCGACGCGCCAGATCAATGTCTGCCATGCCTCGACCCTCCACGAAAACAGGCACCCACGCGCGAGCACCAGAACGGTGTCGGCGACCTCATCCCCTCGGTCATCCCAGCTCTCGGCACGCGCGATTCGATCGCCCGAAGCCGCGGCCACAGATCCCCGACCTCTAGATACCGAGATTCGGCCAATCCGTCGCACTCACAATAAGTAAAATGCCCGACAAAGGGAGCGAGCAGTCGCGACGAGCGCGTACTCATCGGACATCGCGGGAGTATGCGAATGAGACTCGCTCGTCCGATACGAGCGACGTGGTAGAACGCTCCGACAGGGAATCCGCTCAGCTGCTGAGGAATCTGCGCGAAGGCCGCGACGCGATGCGACAGCGCCATCCGGGACCCTCCAACCACCGCTCGATTATCAACGAAGCCGCCAAACCCAAGGCGTGAACGGCGGTAGCAGCAGGCATTGCGTACGTAAGCACCGAACCCCAACGTTCAATGCGGCGGAACGGCACGCTCAAATTGCCGGGTCAAGGCACCACCGACACCGCCAACTGAGCGCGAACGCACCCGCGGTCGACCAACTGAGCAATCAGAAAGCAGTCAGTGCCCGCAGGCACACCAACGGAGCTCAGAGAAATACTGAGCGCCCGCGCGGAAGCACACATCGAAAAGACCAAAAGCGAAAAAGGCCCGCTCAGGTTTACCTGAGACGGGCCCATACGCCGGCGACAACCTACTTTCCCGCTGAGCAGTATCATTGGCGACCCTGGCTTAACTGCTGTGTTCGGGATGGGAACAGGTGTTTCCCAGGGTCTATCGTCACCGACAAAGCGGGTGAACGTCTTTCGACGATCACACGCCGTCCGGATTCGGACGAATCCATAAGCCGCGGCGGGAGCGATGCGATCGCGCCGGCCACGGTGTTGAATGCTGAAAGATCAGAAGATCACGAGCAGAAAAGAAGCTCAGTGAAAATGAAACGCTGACATGGCGACCGTCTTAGACGCATTGAAGCGTCGAGTTGACGGCCGAGCCTTCGACCGTTAGTAACGCTCCGCTGAGGGCCTCTCAGCCCTTGCACGCGCGTCCTATCAACCTGGTGGTCTTCCAGGGGTCTCACGTCTTTCGACTAGCAAACCTGGTTTTGAGGGGGGCTTCCCGCTTAGATGCTTTCAGCGGTTATCCCTGCCATACGTAGCTACCCAGCGGTGCACCTAGCGGCGCAACTGGATCACCAGAGGTACGTCCAACCCAATCCTCTCGTACTAAAGTTGACTCCTCTCAAGTTTGCAACACCCACAACAGATAGGGACCGACCTGGCTCACGCCGGTCTGAACCCAGCTCGCGTACCACTTTAATCGGCGAACAGCCGAACCCTTGGGACCGCCTTCAGCCCCAGGATGTGATGGGCCGACATCGAGGTGCCAAACCGCGCCGCCGCTATGGACGCTCGGGCGCGATCAGCCTGTTATCCCCGGGGTACCTTTTATCCGTTGAGCTACGGCCCTTCCACACGGGACCGCAGGATCACTAGGACCCGCTTTCGCGACTGCGCGACCCGTCGGTCTTGCAGTAAAGCTGGCTTATGCCCTTGCACTCTTCATACGGTTTCCATCCGTACTGAGCCAACCTTTGTACTCCTCCGTTACCTTTTTGGAGGAGACCGCCCCAGTCAAACTACCCAGCTCCCACTGTTCCTCGCCCGGTTTCACGGGAATCGAAGTTAGGCCACAAACGTGCTCAGGGTGGTATTTCACCGATGGCTCTTCCCCGGCCGGAACCGGAGCGTCAAAGCCTCCCACCTATCCTACGCAGAGTATGCTCGTGACCAATGAGAACCTATAGTGAAGGTCCACGGGGTCTTTCCGTCTTGCTGCGGGAAGGCGGTATCTTCACCGCCACTACTATTTCACCGAGTCGGTCGTGGAGACAGTGCTCCAGTGATTACGCTATTCATGCGCGTCGGAACTTACCCGACAAGGAACTTCGCTACCTTAGGACCGTCATAGTTACGGCCGCCATTCACCGGTGCTTAGATTGCGAGCTTCGCTTGCGCTGACCCACTCTCTTGACATTCCGGTATCGGGCAAGCGTCACTCTGTATACGTCAACTTGCGTCTTCGCACAGAGCTGTGTTTTTGATAAACAGTTCCCAGAGCCTTTTCTCTGCGCCCTCTCCTTGCGGAGGAGGGCCCCCTTATCGCTAACTTACGGGGTTAAATTGCCTAGTTCCTTCACGACCGTTCTCTCGAGCGCCTGAGGCTATTCGCCTCGTCTACCTGTGTCAGTTTTAGTACGGGCACGCACGGCTTTTCGAGGAAGCCCCTTTCACACCATCGGCCATACGGCCTGGACATCTGACAGTCCCGATGTGTCCGGAGCTCCGTCACCTATTGTGCATTGGCTCAGGAATATTCACCTGATTTCCATCGACTACGCCTTTCGGCCTCATCTTAGGTCCCGGCTGACCCTGGGCGGATTTACCTTCCCCAGGAAACCTTAGACTTACGGCGAGCAGGATTTTCACCTGCTTTATCGTTACTCAAGCCCGCATGTTCACTTGCTGACGCTCCACGACGCGTTCCCACGCCGCTTCACCGCCCCAGCAACGCTTTCCTACCACGCTTTCGCGTCCGCGGCTTCGGCGTCATGCTTATTCCCGATCATTTTCGGCGCCAAACTCCTCGTCCAGTGAGCTGTTACGCACTCTTTAAATGATGGCTGCTTCTAAGCCAACATCCTGGATGTCTCAGCAGTCTGACTTCCTTACGAACTAAGCATGACTTCGGGGCCTTAGCCGGCGGTCTGGATTTTTCTCCTTTTGACCTCGGATATTGTCACTCGAAGTCTTTCTCCCATGTCTACACAACCGGTATTCGGAGTTTGGTTGGACCGAGTGGCCGGGTAGGCCCTCAAATCCATCCAGTCGCTCTACCCCCGGTTGCTGCACATGAGGCTACCCCTAAAGGTATTTCGGAAAGAACAAGCTATCTCCCAGTTTGATTACACTTTTAGTCCTCCCGTTAGCTCATCGCAGAACTTTTCAACGTTCACGCGTTCGACCCTCCAGACGGAGTTACCCGTCCTTCAGTCTGGCCAACGGTAGATCACAAGGTTTCGTGTCTAGCCCGTACGACTTAGCGCCCTTATCAGACTCGCTTTCGCTCCGCCTCCGGCCCGTTAGGCCTTAGGCTCGCCGTACAGACTAACTCGCGGGCTCATTATGCAAAAGGCACGCCGTCACCCCTTACGGGGCTCCGACCGCTTGTAAGCACACGGTTTCAGGTACTCTTTCATTCCCCTCGTCGGGGTGCTTTTCATCTTTCAGTCGCCTTACTGCTTCACTATCGGTCGTCAAGGAGTGCTTAGCCTTGGAGAGTGGACTCCCCATCTTCAATCCGGGTTCCACGAGCCCGAATCTACTCGAGGGCTTCACCAGTACGCGGTTACAGGGCTTTCACCTTCTTTGGCTCGGTATTCCAACCGATTCGCTCGCTCCGCTGGCTTATCCGCGTTCGCTCGCCGCTACTAACGGAGTCGCTATTGCTTTCCTTTCCTGTGGGTACTGAGATGTTTCAGTTCTCCACGTTCGCTCTTTACGCCTATGCATTCAGCGTAAAGTACCCCGAAGGGTGGGTTGCCCCATTCGGAAATCCCAGGATCAATGCTCGGTTACCAGCTCCTCTGGGCTTATCGCAGGTTCCTACGTCCTTCATCGCCTCTTGACGCCAAGACATCCACCGTGTGCCCTTATAGCTCGGCCGTCAACCCGACGCCGCAGCTCGCATTCAACCTCAGGTAGTTGCCCACCCTCGATCAAACACTCGCATTGGCCGATTCGACTGCCTCGCCATGTATGAGTTTTCGATTTTCGCCTAAGCTTCTTTTCTCAAACGCTCGTTAATCTTTCAAATCTATTACAGCATTCAACCTCAGAACACATTCACCGTCTCTACCTCATCATTTCTGACGAGGCAGACACAGCTTCCGCCGTTCTGAGGGACATTCGTCCGTATCCAGTTCTCAAAGAAAGCCGCCGTGTGACTCCGAAACTTGCATCGAATCGTCTTCGATGGTTCGCTCCGGCACGGCATCGGGCTGGTGTTGGGCCAGTCCGAGTTGGGAGAGAAGGATAGCCTCCCAGCCGTCTCGGTCAAGCCCATCATCAACACCTCGCTAAATTTTTCGCCCCACCCCACGCACACCACATTCTCCCCACATGTCATCCCCAGCGCCATCGCTCCCCACACCGCGCACACACCGCCAAAATGCCCGAAAATTCGCGCCCCAGGCTCGGTTATTGGGCCATCGGCGCGGTTTATGCCGACTCCACATCGGCAAATTATTTTCATCGTGAACTTCGCCGATCCGTCATTTTCACACGCCGCGAGCTCACCCCCGCCCGGTTCCCGCGTGGCGATCGCGCTGCCCGCGCGCCAGAGCTCCGCCCGCCGCCCACGTCGCTTTCCACCCCACAAAATGACTGGGTGCTCGACCGCTCAACTGGCCGCTGACGTTGGTGTGCCTACGTCTTGGCGGCGGCCAGTGCCGCGTGCTCGATTCCCAGGCCCTCCCCGGCCCCGTCGAGTCCCTGACTGGGGGCATTCCCACGCACGCGTGGACCGCATTTGATCCCTACTTGAGCCATTGGTTACCCCTCGCAATCGCCGCCTCCTGCACCGCCCGCTCCCCCAAGCCCCGGCCTTCCGCCTCCGTCGCCGCCTTTGCATTCGACTCTGCGCCCGTGCCACCGCATCCACTGCCGGGACCACCGCGATGGCATCGCCGCGCGCACCAATGAAAACGGCCAGTCCGAAGACTGGCCGCGATCAGATCATCATTCCGCATGTCCGCCCGCTTTTGCGATTTTCCGCGGCAAGCACATCCGCACTCGCCACCGCAAGCGATCGGCTCGCGACTTATCCCGCTCCGCCGCCCGATCCTGGGACCGGCACCAGCGGCGGTGCCTCCGGGTCCGGACGACGCGGATCCGGCTTCGCCGGCGCAGCCGCCCCAGTCGGGTTCTTCGTGAACGCCTCGCCCGCCGTCGCCGACTGGTCAAGCCGCTGATACGCCGACGTGCCGCGATCCGCGCCTGGCGTGCGGATCACCACCGTGCCGTCAGTATCGCGGAGGAAGACCTGCACCGGCCGCGTTGTTCCGCTCGAGCCAGTGCCCGTGCGCGAGTCCGGCGCCGTCGGAACATCAAGCAGATACACGTCCTTGCTGATCAGTACTTCCTGCGTGGCCAACGGCTCAGCCTTCTCTGCCGCCGGAGCTCCCGCCCCGCCAGCCCCACCCGCTCCGCCCGGGCCCTGGCCCGGCGGCAACGGCACAATCCCCGGCCCACGCCCCGGTGGCGCGATGCCAGGCCCACGACCCGGAGGCAAGATCCCGCCCGGCGGCGCCGGGTTGCGCCCGGGCGCGTTGGGGTCTGCCGCGGCTGGTGCCGAGCTCACCTTCGCCCAATCCAGCGTCTGCACGCGACCCACCAAGGCATCGCCCGGCTCCATCGGGACCCGGGCCCGGCGCCAATACCCCGCGGAGAACATGAACATTTCCGCCGACGCGTTCGGAACCGCCGTCAGATTCGTCTTCGAGCTTGCGCCCGTGATGAAGTAGTACACCTCCGGATCCACAACCACCGGCTCAGACCACTCGCTCACGGCCGTGAAAATCGCATACCGCCGCGCCACTTCAGCATCCTGTGGCTTCAGCTCGCGCTGCTGGCCGAACAGTGGGTTCGAGACACCGATGCGAACGCGATAGCGATAGACCTCGCCACGCTTGGCCTCCAGATCGTGTGCCCACACCTGGATCGCGCCGTCGCGCAGCGTCTCAGTCAGGTCCTTGAACTGCGGATCTTCAGGAAGCGGAGCCCGGACGCCCGTCCGCACGCCCAGCGCCTTGAGCTCCGTGTCCTTCGCCGCGATCTGCGTGCGAATGGCCGTGAGCTGCGCCTCCAAGCGACGCAGCTCGTCCTGACTCGGGTTCGATGTCGGCGGCGGATTTCCACGTCCGCCACCACCGCCCGCTCCGCCACGACCGCCGCCGCCTCCGCCCGGCCGCGGCGCGGGCGTAGCACGAAGCCGCGCGATCTCGCGCTCCAGGTTCGTCGCCTTCCGCTGCAAATCGTTCAGCTCGCGCTGCGTCGCCTTCGCCTGCTCGCCCTTGGCCTCAATCGCCTCCGCTTGCGACGGCGGATACCACTCCTCGCCGACCAAGTGACCCGCGACCGATGCCCGCTGATAGAACGTCGGCCGCAGAAGTTCCTCGCGCTGCTCCTTCGCGTTGCGCAGAATCTCCGCGATATCCAAGTCGTTCCGCTTGAGCATGTCGCCCAGATTCGGACGCCCCGGCATCGGGTTCACGATCGAATCCTCGCCCCACGTGCCATCCGGCAGCCGGCGCTGACGCCCGACCTCCACGCTCACGACTTCCGTCCCCGCCCACCAGCCGCGCGGCACCGGCTTCAACTGCTCTTCCGGCTTCGCCGCGTTTTCGACCCGCGCCATCTCCTCGCGCAGCGCGATGCCGTTGAACGTCGTCTCGATCGTCACTGATGCCAAATCATGCGGCCCGCCTGCCACGGCAGGCACCTTCGCAGCCAGCCCCGGCGTGTTCGCCACTTCCTGCGCATCGATCGTGCTCAGGAACGTGCCGACCACCGGCTTCGCCGGTGCCGGCAGATTCGGAATGCGCACGTTCGTGCCCACCGCCAGGCCCACAATGCCGTCGCCCGCCTTCACACCCGTCAGGCCGGTGAGGTTCCACGCCAGCGCCGGCGCCTTGGGCACCAGCGGCTCGGACCGCTTGCGAGCGAACTCCGCCTTGATGTCCGTCGTGGGCACCTCCGGCAGCTTCGGCTCCTTGGCCACCAGGTCCGCCTTCACGCGGTTGGCCATGCTCTCAAGCTCGGGCAGCGCGCGATCCAGCGACACCGGCTTCTTGTCCACCATGACTTCGGGGCTGTCGACGATCTGCCACGCGACCACGCCCAACAGCCCCGCGCCCGCGACGCACACCAGAATCTTCTCAAAGTTCGACTCGAGAAATCCGATTCGCTGTACCGCCATATGCCGCCCTTTCGCTCACGCCCGACTCAACCACTCGCACAGACCGACCAAGCCAAAGCAACTCGAACCCGCACCCCACTTCGCCCGACACGCCGCTTAGCCCGCTGAGGGCATCCGCCCGCCGGGCGCACCGCCCGCCGGGGCCGCAGGGTCCGCCG